>Ga0209253_10000581_pt1 | contig 31660 bp, 15 predicted proteins | sample FrelakmetBRP12BR_FD_187145 | JGI IMG/M metagenome (GOLD analysis project Ga0209253, IMG submission 187145) | Freshwater lake sediment microbial communities from the University of Notre Dame, USA, for methane emissions studies - BRP12 BR (SPAdes)... | ecosystem: Environmental > Aquatic >... | reverse complement strand
CCCCCGGGCCGTTGTCTTGGTGAGTAACTGGGAGACGGCGCCGAGCAGTGCCCAACGAGCCCTGCCCACCTCCTTCAGGGTCGCGCTCGGATCCCGGTGAGCAGGCCTGCGCAGGACGGTGCGCCCGTGTCAGTCCGGCGCCGCCGCCTCCCCGAAGACGAGATGGACCTTCACCTCGATGTCCGGCGCCACGCGCAACGCGCCCAGCATCCGCACCGGCGGGGTGATGCCGTAGTCCCGCATGTCGATCGAGAAGGTCGCCGTGACCTCAAGGCCGCCGTGGCCCAGCACGACGGCCCCCGGCGCGCGTACCTCGCGTGTAACGCCGCGAATCGTCAGGCGGCCCCGGAAAACGGCGGGCACGGTGTTGCCGCCCTGCTGCGCCGGCTCCACGCCGGAGAGGTCGAAGCGGATGAGCGGGAAGCTGTCCGCGGCCATCGCCGCACGGGTGTGGCGGTCGCGGAGACCTACGCCCGTGCGCATCTCCGCCACTTGGAATTCCACGAACCCTTGGACGCTCGCGAGGTCCGTGCCGGTGTACTGCGCGCGGGCTGCAGCGACGGTTCCCGTGAAGTCCTTGACGATGGTGGCGCGGACGCGAAAGGTCGCTTCGCCGCCGGTGAAGGGCAGTGCGGGGACGGTCTGCGCATCGGCGCGGCCAGCCCACGCCGCGAGCAGCCCGAGCACGGCGAGAGTGCAAAGCGGGTTCGGCAGGGCCAGCGAGGCCCGCGCTGGAAACGTCACGCGCCGGCCCTGACACCCGCCGGCGCGTAGGGCGCGCAAAGTTCACGCACCACGTCACCAAAGGGTCGGGGTCGTACGCCGAAGACGGTCTTGATGGCGTTCTCCTCGGTGGTGTTGCCCTCGAGCAGCATCTGGAGTTGGTCCGGCGAAATGGGCGAGAGTCGCGGAAGGGCGACCCCCGCGTGCGCCGCGAAGCGCACCATGCTCACCGGCACGCCGATGCGGCGTCGCGTGACGGCGAGGGCCCGCTCGATCAGGTCCACCATCTCGTGCCAGGTGAGCTGGTCCGGCCCCGCGACGTCGAAGGTGCCCGCCAGATCCGGGCGCTCCACGGCCACCGCGAACACCTCAGCCACGTCCTCGATCCACACGGGCTGGAGACGGTAGCGGCCGTCGCCGATGATCGGCACGAGCGGCGCGAACCGGACCAGGTCTATCGCCATCCGGAGCGGAGGGCTCCCCGCACCGGCGACCAGCGACGGCCTGAGGATGACGCTATGGATGCCGCCGCTGCGCACTGCCTCCTCGCCCGCCGCCTTGCTGCGATGGTACGCGGTGGCCGCCGGCTCGGCTCGGGCCCCGAGTGCGCTCATCTGCACGAAACGCCGGACGCCGGCCTCCCGTGCGGCCGCCACGACCCGAGCCGTGCCCTCGACGTGGATGCGCTCGAAGGTCTGTCTACCTCTCTCGGCGATGATCCCGACCAGGTGCACCGCAGCATCTGCGCCGGCCATCAAGCCGCGAAGCGCCGCTGCGTCGTCCAGGTTGCCGGCTACGAGCGCGACGCTGCCCAAGTCGCGCAGGTGCCCGGCCCGCTCCGGGTCCCGCACGAGTGCGCGGACGTCATGGCCGCGGCGCAGCAGCCGCCGTACGACGGCCCCGCCGACGAACCCCGTTGCTCCTGTGATTGCGACCGTCATAACCACCCAATCTTGCCTTGGGGCACCTCCGAGACCAGGCCCTTGCGGAGACCGCAGTCTAAAAGTAGACTCAGGGCGCAATTGACTCTGGTCAACTTTGGTCGAGGGTCGGAATGACAGAAGCTACACACGGCCGGCGCGAGCGGAAGAAAGAAGAAACGAAACGGCGGATCTTCGTCGCCGCACTCCAACTCTTTCACGATAAAGGGTTTGAGCATACGACGGTCGACGAGATCACCGAACGGGCGGACGTCGCGAAGGGCACCTTCTTCAATTACTTCCCGCGCAAGGAATCAGTGCTCGCGTATCTCAGCGAGGAATGGCTCGAGCGCGTCGAAGAACAGGCTGCCCAGAAGCACCTGCTCGCCGCCGACCGCATCACGGGGTTCTTCACGGCGGTCGCGTCGGCGTACGGCGAGAATCGCACACTGGCGCATCTGGTCGTGCACGCGGGGATGCAGCAGATGTTCTGCCCGGAAGACCTCCAGTCCCGCGGCCGTCTGGTGTCGCTGGTGAAGGATGCGGTCCACGAAGGCCAAGCGAGCGGCGAGTTCCGGACCGACATCGACACGGGCTCGATCTTCCTCGCGCTGGGCGCCGCGTTCATGGGGACGCTGTTCTGGTGGGTCGGGCACGAGCACCCGGGCGAAGTGGATGTGCCGAGGGACGAAGCGCGCCTGGAGGACGTCATCCGGGCGCAACTGCGGTTGGTCTTCGACGGTATCCGCGCGGCGCCGGGCGGCCGCGTGCGAGGATAGTCCGATGCGCACGATACATCTTCTTCTCGCGCTCGTGCTCCTGCCTGTCGCGCTGCGCGCGCAGCAGGCGGCGGCGGCGGCCGCCCCGGCGCCGATTCGTCTCTCGATGGACGATGCGGTGCGCCGCGCTCTCGCGTCCGGCGACGAGGTCCGCCTCGCCGAGGCGGCGGTGCGCCAGGCGCGCGGCCAGATCACGCAGGCGTGGGCCTCGGCGCTGCCCGAGGTCCGCGGATCGCTGACGTACCAGCGGACCTTCGCGTCGGTGTTCAGCGGCTCTAGCATGACCCAGGATACCAGCCATCGGTTTGACCCGGACACCACGCTGCCGGTGGGGGACCGGGTGCGGTACCTGGAGAGAGGTCTAGTGGACGGTAGCGCCGCGATGACCGGGCTCGGCAAGCTCTTCGGGAGTTTGCCGTTCGGCCGGCAGAACACCTACGCCTACGCCATCACTGTCAGCCAGACACTGTTCCAGGGCGGCAAGGTCGGCGCTGGCATCCGCGGGGCGCACGCCTTCGAGCGCGCCGCGCAGGCCGGACTCGACGACGCGCGCGAGGACCTGGCCTACCGGGTGAAGACCGCCTACCTGAACGCGCTGTTCGCGGAGCGGATGCTCGAGATCTCCGAGGCGTCGCAGGCCCAGACGAACGAACACCTGCGCCGCGTCCGCCTAAACCACCAGGTCGGCTCGACCGCGGACTACGACTTGCTGCGCGCCGAGGTGGAGTCGGCGAACCAAGAGCCCCTCGTCATCGGGGCGCGCAACGGCTACGAGAACTCGCTGCTCGAGTTGCGCCGGCTCGTGAACCTCCCTGTGGACCAGCCCATCGAGCTGACGGCGGCGGTGCTGACCGGCGCCGACTCACTGCCCGAGGTGGATTCGGTGGCGCTGCGGGCGGAGATCCCGGACCGCTCGACCCTCGCGGCGGCGGAGGCCAACGTGGACTTCCGTCGGCAGGCGATCCGCGTCTTCCGGGGCGACGCCTACCCGGTGCTCCGGTTCACGATGAACTACGGCGGCCAGGCGTTCCCGTCCGGCGGCCTGCCGGCAGGCTCCGACTTCCGCCGCGACTGGAACGCTGCGGTATCGCTGTCGATGCCGCTCTTCGACGGGTTCCGGAACCGCGGCATCGTGGAGCAGGCGCGCGCGGAGTTGATGCGCGCCGAGTCCCAGCTCTCGCAGACCCGTGAGGGCGTGACGATCCAGGTCGCACAGGCGCGTTCGGAGATGGAGCGCGCGCGGTCGCTGGTGTCGGCGCGCCGGCAGACGGTGACGCAGGCGACGCGGGCGCACCAACTGGCGGCGGTGCGGTACGCGAACCAGATCGCCTCGGCGATCGAGGTGTCGGACGCGCGGCTGGCGCTCCAGCAGGCGCGGGTGAACGAAGCGCAGTCTACGCGTGACTATCTGCTCGCTCTCGCCGGACTCGAGCGGGCGCTCGGGCGGCCCGCGCCGCTGGTGCGGCCGGGACAGCGGGTGGCCGCGACTGGGACGGCCCAATGAGGACCCTGATTCAGACGAGGAAGGCGTTCGTCATGAAGCGATTTGGTCTCACCATCGCTGCGGCTCTGGCCGCGGCCCTCGCCGCCGGATGCGGCGGCCGGAACACCGACAGCGCGCAGGCCGAGAACACGCCGGAGAAGATTTCGGTGGGCGCCGCGGACGTCACGACGGCGGTGCGCACGACGCTGCACGCAGGTGTGCCGGTGAGCGGCTCGCTGGAGCCCAAGGTCTCCATTACCGTGGGGGCGCCGGTCGCGGAGCAGATCGTCGAGATGTTCGTCGACGAGGGGCAGCCGATCCAGCAAGGCGAGCCGCTGTGCCGCTTCAAGGACGACGTGTTGCGCGCCGTGGCCAACTCGGCGCGGGCCGACGTCGCCACGCAGCGGATGCAGGGCAACATCGCCGTTGCCGAGTCTACCCGGGCCGACGCGCTGCTGCGCGAGGGTGCCATCGCTCCCCGGGATCGCGACAACGCGGTCCTCGCGTTGAACGCCGCGCGGGCGCGGCTCGCCCTCGCGGAGGCACAGGCGGCGAGCGCGGATGACCGGCTCTCGACGGCGACCCTGCGTGCGCCGGCCTCGGGCGTCGTGAGCAAGCGGTATCTGCAGGCCGGAGACCGGGTGGACTTCGGCAAGCCGGTATTCGACATCGTGGACACGCGCGTCCTGCAACTCTCCGCGTCCGTCCCGGTCGAGCACATGGCGGAGCTCCGGCTCGGGCGTACCGTCGCCCTGACGGTCAGCCAGCTCGACTCGACCAGCGTGACCGGCCGCATCAGCCGCATCAACCCCACGGCCGACAACGCGACGCGGCAGGTGCGGGTCTACGTGGACATCCCCAACGCGGCACGCCGGCTGGTCGGCGGGCTGTTCGTCTCCGGGCGGGTCCTGACACGGGAAGCGGTGAACGTGGTGGCGGTGCCGCTCACGGCGCTGCGCCACGAGGGCGACTCCCGCACGCCGGTGGTCTACGTCATCGCGCAGGGCAAGGTGGCGCGGCGGATCGTGGGAGTGGGGATCGCCGACGAGGACCGGCGGCTCACGCAGATCACGTCGGGAGTGCAGGCCGGCGACGTCGTCGTGGTCGGGCCCATCGAGGGTCTCACCGACGGTGCGCCCGTTGAGATCCTCGGCCAGGCGGCGGACAGCGCTTCCCGCCGGCCCAGGTAGGAGGCGGCGCCGATGTTCCTGTCGAACCTGTCCATCAAGCGGCCCGTCTTCGCCACGATGATGATGGTGGCGCTGATGGTGCTGGGGCTCTTCTCGCTGCGGCGGCTGCCGCTCGACGAGATGCCGGACGTCGAGTTCCCCTTCATCCTCGTGCAGACGCGCTACCCCGGTGCGGGCCCGGACGCCGTCGAGCGCGAGGTGACGAAGAAGATAGAGGAGGCGGTCAACCCGATCGCGGGAGTGAAACGGATCGAGTCCTCCTCGGTCGAGGGCTTCTCCACGCTGTTCATCGAGTTCGAGCTGAACACGAAGGTGATGGACGCGCAGGCGGACGTGCGCTCGAAGCTCGACGCCCTGCGGCCGAGCCTGCCGGCCGACATAGAGACGCCGGTCGTGTCCCGGTTCGACTTCCGCCAGTCGCCCATCGTGAGCCTCGCGCTCTCCGGCGAGGGCTTGGCGATGCGGGACCTGACTCAGCTCGCGACCGAGACCATCTCCCGCCGTATCGAGACGGTCGACGGCGTGGGGAACGTGACGGTGGTGGGCGGCCTGCAGCGCGAGATCCACGTGCTCCTGCTGCCCCCGCGGATGGAGGCGCTCGGGGTCAGCCCCGAGATGGTCGTCGGCGCGCTGCGGCGCGAGAACATGGACGCGCCGTCGGGGCGGGTTGAGGCCGGCATCGGCGAGCAGCTGGTTCGCGTGCAGGGCCGCGTCCGCGACCCGCGGCAGTTCGCGAACCTCGTGGTCACCGTGCGGGGCGGCACGCCCGTCCGGCTCGGCGAGGTGGCGCGGATCGAGGACGCGCAGGAGGAAGAGCGGTCCGCGGCCGAGTACTCCGGCCGCCGGGCCATCGGCATCGACATCCGCCGGATCTCCGGTTCCAACGTCGTGCAGGTGGCCGACGGCGTGCGCGCCGCGGTGGACCAGCTGAACGCCCAGTTGCCGCGGGGCGTGCGGCTCGAGTTCATCCGCGACAACTCGGTGTGGATCCGGGACTCCCTCGCCGATGTGCAGCTCACGCTGGTCCTCGGTGCGCTCCTGACGGTGCTCATCGTCTTCCTGTTCCTAAACTCGTGGCGCTCCACGGTGATCACCGGGCTCACCCTGCCGGTGTCGGTGATCTCGGCGTTCCTGGCGATCTACGCCTTCGGGTTCACCATCAACACCATGACGCTGATGGCGCTCTCGCTCGCCATCGGGATGCTGATCGACGACGCCATCGTGGTGCGCGAGAACATCGTGCGCCACGTGGAGCACGGCGAGGACCACCACACGGCAGCGGGCGCGGGGACGAGTGAGATCGGCTTTGCCGTGATGGCCACGACGATGTCGGTGCTGGCGGTGTTCATCCCGGTGGGATTCATGGGGGGCATCGTCGGCAAGTTCTTCTTCCAGTTCGGCATCACGGTGGCGTTCGCCATCGCCGTTTCGCTGTTCGTGTCGTTCACGCTGGATCCGATGCTCTCCTCGATCTGGTACGATCCCCAGGCCGCGGGTCATGCCGAGCGCGGGCCGGTCGGGAAGACGCTCGAGCGCTTCAACGCGCGGTTCCGGGACCTCGGCGTGTGGTACCGGGGCGTCATCGCTTGGGCGCTCGACCACCGAAAGACGACCGTCGGCATCGCGATGGGCGCCTTCGTGCTGGCAATCGGTCTGCTCGGCGTGGGCGCGGTGGGTGGCGAGTTCATGCCGAAGTCCGACCGGAGCGAGATTTCGGTCACCGTCCAGACGCCGGTGGGCTCGTCGCTGGCGTACACGCGCGTCAAGGCCGAGGAGGTGGACCGGTACGTGCGGGCGCTGCCGGAAGTGGCGTTCACGTATCTGACCATCGGCGGCGGCCAGCAGAGTACCGTGACCGACGGCACGATCTACGTGCGACTGAAGCCCCCAGCGGAGCGCTCGAAGTCGCAGGAAGAGATGATGGTCGAGCTCCGCGGGGCGTTCCCCGGCTTCCGCGGCGTGACGGCGTTCGTGAACGAGGCGGGCGGGATGGGCGGTGGCCAGCGGCCGATCCAGGTCAACATCCTCGGGCCGGACATCGCGCGGTTGCAGGAGATCTCCGACCGGGCGCTCGCCGCGATCCGGGACGTTCCTGGCCTCGTGGAACTCGAGTCAAGCCTGGAGGGCCGGAAGCCCGAGTTCGTGGTCGAACTGGACCGCGATCTCGCCGCGAGCCTCGGGGTCACCGTCGGCTCGGTATCCACAGGTCTCAGGACAGTCCTGTCGGGCACGACGGCGTCGAACTTCGAGGACGCGTCGGGACTCACCCACGACGTCGTGGTCCGGCTCGCCCCTGAGTTCCGCGAGTCCTCCACCGACCTGGCGCGCATCCCCCTCGCGACCACCCAGGTGGACACGCGGACGATGTCGCTGGTGATGGTGCCGCTGGGCCAGGTGGCGCGCATCGTGCCGAGCGGCGCGCCGAGCGAGGTCAAGCGTTACCAGCTCGAGCGGATGGCGCGCATCGAGGGGAACTACCAGGGACGCTCGCTCACGCAGGTGTCGGCCGACATCCAGCGGCGCCTGGAGCGTCCGGGGCTCCTGCCGACCGGCTACAGCATCGTGGTCGGCGGCCAGCAGGAGATGTTCGTCGAGACCGTCGGCTTCATCATCGAGTCGCTGGTGCTGGCGATCGTGTTCGTGTACCTGATCCTCGCCTCCCAGTTCGGCTCGTTCCTGCAGCCGCTGGCCATCATGCTGGCGCTGCCACTATCGCTGATCGGCGTGATGCTGGGGCTGATGCTCACGCGCAGCACGTTCAACATCATGAGCATGATCGGCGTCATCATGCTGATGGGCCTGGTGACGAAGAACGCGATCCTGCTGGTGGACTTCACCAACAAGGCGCGCGCTGCGGGCTTGAGCCGCCGCGAGGCCCTGATCGACGCGGGCCAGATCCGGCTCCGGCCGATCATGATGACGACGCTGGCGATGATCTTCGGGATGCTGCCGACGGCGCTGGCGCTGGGAGAGGGCGGTGAGTTCCGGGCGCCGATGGCGCGGGCCGTGATCGGCGGGCTCATCACGTCCACTCTGCTGACGCTGATCGTCGTGCCGGTGGTCTACACCTTCTTCGACGATTTCGGCAGCCGCGTGGTGGGGTGGCTGACCACCAAGGAGAAGGCGGGCGTGCTCCCCGGCTCGCTGCCGGAGGTGTTCCCGGCCGACTAGCGGCCGCCGCGGAGGTCGGTCATCCGCGTCGGGCCGACGTAGGTCGTCGCGGCGTCCCCCTCGAGCTCCCGGGCCCGCAGGAGGACACCGTTGATGCGGGCCAGCTCGGCCTGCGCGGCGGCCACGTTGGCCCGTGCCGTCTCCGGGAGGCTCCCGGCCTCGAGGCCCAGCAGTTCGAGCTGCGTGGCGAGCGCCTGCAGCGGGCTGTTCAACTCGTGCGAGAGCGCGATCACGACCTCGCGGATCGCCGCGGTGCGCTCGATGCGGATCACGTCCCCGCGGTTGGCCCGGAGGGCTTGCTCGATCAGCCGGACCCGTACCACCCGCCTCAGGACCTCCGGCAGCGCTGCGGCCAGCTTCTCGTCCTTGATGATGTAGTCGGTGGCGCCGAGGCGCAGGGCCTCGGCCACGAGGTGTTCGCTGCCGTGCGCGGTGACGAGGACGACCGCCGCCGGGAGCCCCGAGCGGCGGATCTCGCGGAGCACGTCGAGGCCGGTCTGCTCGCCGGCCAGCAGGTGATCGAGAAGGACGATGTCCGCTTGGGGCGCGAGGGTCAGCGCCCCGGAGGCGGTGCCGACCGTGCCGACGTGCACGAGGCCGACGGCGGTCGCGATCGCCTGGTGGAGCCGGGCCTGGGCGGGATCGTCCTCGACAATCAGGATGCGGTCGGGCGCGCGGCCCGGCTCAGCGGACAGTGTCATGCTCCCCCCATCAACCCGCGACGAACGCGGCCTGGACCCGCGCGGGCAGGAGACCGGCCCTGTGCCCTTCGTCGAGTAGGTGCTGCACGGCGGCGCGGCCCCGCGGCCCGTAGTCCACGGTGAAGTCGTTTACATACATCCCGACGAAGGTGTCGGTGCGGGCGGCGTCCATCCCCCGCGCGAAACGGCCGGCATGGGCCAGCGCCTCCGCGCGGTGCGCGAGGCCGTAGATGATGGAGGCGCGGAGGTCGCGCGAGATGGCTTTCATCAGGGCGGGCCCGAGGTCCTTGCGCACGACGTTGCCGCCGAGCGGCAGGGGCAGGCCGGTCCCGGCGCTCCACCAGGCCCCGAGGTCCTGCCAGAGGTGCAGGCCGCGATCGGCGTAGGTGAGTTGGCCTTCGTGGATGAGGATTCCCGCGTCGGCCGTTCCGTCCAGCACCGCGTCCTCGATCCGATCGAACGGGACCACGACGGTGCGGGCGGCTGGCTGGTAAAGGAGCAGGGCCAGGTGCGCGGTGGTACGCGTGCCGGGCGTGGCGACGACGACGTCGCGCAGCGCGGCGCGCGGGTCGGCGGGCGGGGGCGTCCGCGCCACGAGCCGCGGGCCGTAGCCGTCGCCGATGGAGGCGCCGTGCGGCAGCAGCGCGTAGCGGTCGGCCAGGTACGCGTACGCGTGGAACGAGACGGCGGTGACCTCGAGTTCGCCGGCGTCCGCGCGCCGGTTCAGCGTCTCGATGTCGGCCAGGTCGTGGACGTACTCGCGGTCGCCGGTGTCGATCCTTCCGGCGGCGAGCGCGTAGAACATGAAGGCGTCGTCGGCGTCCGGGCTGTGCGCGAGACGGATCGTCGGCACGGTCAGCGCGCCGGAGTGCCGCCGGCTCCGCGCTCCGCCTGGGTCTTCGTGTCGAGGAGGAGCTGGTTGTGCATGTCGTACTCCGGCGGGTTCTTCGCCCGCTCCGCCTGGTAGGCGGCGGCGAACGCCTGCAACGCGCGCCGGGTGCCGGCGGCGTTACCGGACACCTCCGCGGCGCGGACCTTGAGGAGCAGCCCGTACAGGTGCGTGCGGGAACCCCGGAGGATGGTGTCCGCCTCCGCCGTCGCACCCGCCGCGTTGCGCACGGCCAGGTGGATCAGGCCGATGTGCAGCCGGGCGTCGGGGTCGAGTGCGGCGCCGAGCATCGTGTAGGCCTGGAGCGCCATGGGCGCGAACTGGGCCACCTGGGCGGTGTCACCGTTCGACTCGGCGCGGGCCACGTGGTCGAAGAGGCGGTCGGCCGCTTCGCGGGGCGACATCTGCGCCAGGTCGGGGATCGGCCCGCCGGCGGCCGGTGTACCCGCCGCCTGCTGGGTCGGCGCGCCGCTGCGCGCCACGACCACCACGAGGGTCACGACGAGCGCGACGACGGCCACGCCGGCGACGATCCACGGCGTACGGTCGCCGGATCGTACGCCACCCGGTTGGCCGGTCGGCGCGCCGCAATCCGGGCAGAACTTGCCGCGGCCGGTGAGCTTGGCGCCGCACGACCCGCAGACGCTGCCGGAGAGCGACGCGCCGCAGGCGTTGCAGAACTTGCCCGTGGACTCGGTGCCACAGGACGGACACTTCTGAGTGGTGTTGGGAGCCATCTCTGAAAGCTAGGAGGCCCTGCCTCGCCCTGCTACTGCCCGGGTTCCTCGCGGCGCTGCTCGCCGCGGGGGTCACCGGGCGCGCCCTCGCGCAGCAGGGGACGCTCCGCGGTACCGTGCGCTCGGCCGAGACGGGCGAGCCGCTCGCCGGGCCCGTCGTGACGGTCGTCGAGCTGGGTCGCCGGGTGTTCGGCGACTCGCTCGGCGGGTTCGTGGTGGAGAACGTGCCGGCGGGCTACTGGCGCGTGGACGTGCGCCGCGTCGGCTTCCGTCCCGCGACACTGAACGCCACCGTCCGCGCGGGCAGGGAGACTGCGCTCGACGTGCGGCTCGAGGCCGCGCCCATCACCCTCCCCGCCTACACGGCCGTTGCGCGCTCGCCGGAGCGCGAGCGCTTCGAGGACGCCGCGCAGGTCTCGACGCGCTCCCTCGGCATCCGCGACATCCGCGCGGTGCCCGCGCTGGCGGAGTCGGACCTACTGCGCACCGTGCAGCTCCTGCCCGGCGTCGTCGCCCGCAACGACTACTCCGTCGGCCTCAACGTCCGCGGCGGAGACGCCGACCAGAACCTCGTCCTGCTCGACGGCCAGGTGGTGTTCAATCCGTTCCACCTCGGCGGGCTCGTCTCCACCTTCGCGGACGACGCGGTGCAGGGCCTAGACTTCCTGGCCGGCGGCTTCCCGGCGCGCTACGGCGGACGGCTCTCCAGTGTGCTCGACGTCGCCGAGCGGGAGGGCGGCACCAACGGGCTGCACGGCTCCGCAGCGGTCTCTCTCCTCTCGGCGAAGCTGCACTTCGAGGGTCCGCTGCCGCGGCGCACCGGGAGCTGGATCGTGGCGGCCCGCCGCACCTACGCCGACCAACTGGTCGCGGCGTTCAGCTCCGAGGAGTTCCCCTACCACTTCCAGGACCTGCTGGGTCGCGTGACGATGCCCGATGTGCTCGGCGGCGTGCTCAGCCTCTCGGGCTTCGCGAGCGGGGACTTCTTCCGGCTCACGCTCACGGAAGCCACGACCGGGCAGCCGCAGCAGGACTTCCGGTTCGACTGGGGTAACGGCGTTGCCGGCGTGGCGTACCGCCGCGCGGTCGGCGCGCACGGCACGCTGACCCAGCACGCCGGCGTGAGCCGCTTCTTCGCCGACATCGACGTCGGGCCGGACCTCTTCACCTTCCGCAACCGAGTCGAGCGCATCGGGCTCGCCGGAGACCTGGAGTACCGGGTCGGGTGGCACGACCTCGCCGCGGGGTACGTGCTGGAGCGGCACGCCATCACGTACCTCGGGGCGTCGCCCAGCGTGGACCTCGACCTCGCGGCCTTCCGCTACCGGCCGGCGGCGGTGGAGGCCTACGTCGAGGACCAGTGGCGCCCGCGCTCGTGGCTGCTGCTCCGCCCGGGCCTGCGCTTCACGGCCGTGTCAGGCGCCGGGTTCCGGGGCGTCGCGCCGCGGTTCTCGGCCAAGGCGTTCCTATCCAACAACACCGCGCTCAGCGTCGCCGCGGGCCGCTACTACCAGTACGTGCAGTCGCTGCGGGACGAGGAGATCCCGATCACGCTCTTCGAGTTCTGGATCGGTGCCGATACCGCGGTGCCGGTCAGCTCGGCCGACCACGCGGTGCTCGGCATCGAGCACTGGGTCTTGCCGGACCTCTCCGTATCGCTCGAAGGGTACTGGAAGCGGATGGGGAACCTCGTGGACCAGAACCCCGCCGACGATCCCGGGGTGCAGGGTGACGAGTTTCGCCTCGCGCGCGGCCGGGCGTACGGGCTCGACCTCTACGTGCGGAAGACGGGCGGCCGCGTCACTGGCTGGGCGGCCTACTCCCTCGGCAAGGTCACGCGCGTCACGGCGGACGGCGAGCGGTTCGCGCCGGCGCAGGACCGGCGGCACAACCTCAACGTGGTGGCCAGCCTCAGCGGGTTCCTCGGCGCGGACTGGACGCTGCGCTTCGGCTACGGCTCTCCGCTGCCGTACACGGCGATCGCGGGGCAGTGGATCCACCGCTTCTACGACCCGGACCGCAACGTCTTCATCGGCAGTTCGCTCGAGCCGTATCGCACCGAGCGCAACGCCGAGCGCTACCCGGCGTACTCGCGCGTGGACGTCTCGGCGCGCTGGACCTTCCACTGGCTCGGCGCGCGCTGGCACCCCACGGCGCAACTCCTCAACGCCTACGCGCGGACCAACGTCTTCGTCTACTTCTACGACTACGACCAGCGACCGCCGCTGCGCCGCGGGCTCTCGCAGTTCCCGCTCGTGCCGACGGTGGGGCTGGAGGTGGTGTTCTGATGAGGCGCACCGGCGTACCTGCGTACCGGGCGTTCTTGGCGGCCGCGGCGACCCTCGCTCTGGTGGTCGGCTGCCAGCTACAGGAAGTCACGGTGCCGCTCGGCCGCGAGGAGATCGCGGTGCACGGAGTGCTCACGCTCGACTCGAACGCCACGGCCCAGTACATCGTGGTGGAGCGGACGATCACCGGCACGATGACGATCCCGGACCTGGACAGCCTGCGCGGGTTCCCGCGACCGCCGCTGCCCGTCTCCGGTGCGCTGGTCGTGGTGACGCGGGACGACGGCGACTCGGTGCTGTTCACCGAGGGGCACACGCCCGGGGTCTACGCTCTGCCGCGGGAGACCTCCTGGCCGTTCCTCGTGCCGGGCCGCGTGTACCGGTTGCGCGTGGACGTCCCGGACGGCCGACAGGTGCGCGGCCAGGCCCGGATGCCGGCGCCGCCGGTCGTGACCGGGATGCCGGCGATGGGCGCCACCTTCGACCGCGACCACGATACGCTGCGCCTCAGCTGGAGCGGCGCGCAGTGGAGCGACGAGATCTACGTGCAGGTGAGGCCGCGCGATGTCCAGCGGCGCCTCACGATGGTGCTGTTCACCGACTCGACGTCGCTCGTCATCCCGGGGAAGCTCCCGCTCCCCGTCCTCAGCGACACCATCCCGCCCTCGGTGTGGGTCGCGGGCTCCTACCAGACGCTGACGGTCGCGGCGATGGACACCAACTACTTCGACCACTTCCGTACCCAGAACGATCCCTTCACGGGCGGCGGCTACGTCGGCCACCTCGAGGGAGCCCTCGGCGTGTTCGGCGCCATCGCCCCCGTCAACCGGACGGTGGTGGTGCGCGGCGACGTGGACCATCCGTTCGAGGGGCGGTACGTGTTGCGCATGGTACTGGACGGAGATTCACTGGTCGGCGAGGTGGAGCTGTACGTGACGCGGGAACGGCCCGAGCCGGTGCTGGTGAACGGAATCGTCAGCGCCACGCTGGTCCGCGCGGCGGGCGGGCCGCCACAGCCGCTGGTGGAAGTGCAGGCCAGCGGGCGCGTGAGCGGCGGCCGGCTCCAACTGCGCATCACGGAGGGCGGCACGATCGAGCGCGGCACGCTCACCGGCAGCTTCAGCGCGACCGGCTCGGCCTCGGGGACCGTGGTTGCCCCCGACCAGCGGATTGCCGGGAGCTACACGCTGACGCGGCTGCCGTGAGGCGGCGCCGCCGGGCCGGCGGGATAGAGCCGCGGGGCGCGAGGTGGCGGCTGGCGAGCCCCCGGCACGCGGCCTAGGTTTAGCCCACTATGTCGCTCGTGTCCCAGGCCCACCGTCAGGCGGGCGAGGCGATCGGGGCTCACGCGAACGAGATCGCGCTTGGTTGGCGCGACGCGGTGCGCGCCGACGCGGCGATCTCCGGTGACGACCGCCTGCCCGACCTCCTCCTCACCAACCAGATCCCGGCCCTCCTCGCGGACCTCGCGCGGTCCCTGAAGGAAGGGGACGAGGGCGATTCGCCGGAGGCGTCCATCGCGCGCCGCCGCCACGGGCTGCGCTTCGGCAAGCTGCGCGGCCTGGCGCAGTACGACGCGTCGGACCTATACCGCGAGTTCCGCCACTTGCGGCACACGATCTGGCGGTTCCTGCGCCGCGAACTGGACTGGAACCGCGGCGAGGCGTTCGAGGTGATGCTGTCCATCGACCAGGACCTCGACGAGGTCATCGGCGCGAGCCTCCGCGGCTTCGTGGAGGCGAAGGAGCGAACCGGCAGCCCCAGCGGCGAGAGCGTGGATGGCTGAGCCTTCGCCCCAGGGTGCGGCGATCCCCGGCGCCAAGATGATGGGCGAGCTGGCGCGGGGCCGCGCGCGGTGGGACGTCTACCTCGAGACCGCGCTCTCCCCGGAGCTCAGCGCCGTGCGCGGCCGGGTCCACTTCGTGCAGGCCGACCGCCGCCGGGCCACCGCGTGGATCTTCCTCGAGCGCACCGACCACGACGTGCGGGAACGCTTCCTCGACTTCTCCTCCCTCGAGCTGTGGAGCCTGCTGGAATCGCTTTCGACTTAGCAAGGCGACACGGCCCCAACCCGCACAGAATCCGCCGATTGCCGCCGATTTCGAGGGCGCTTCCTGCACTTTGTCATCGAAGTGCTTGACAGATTGCACGTAGCCGGATACGTTCCCTCAACCTCTACCGGACCCCCAGATGAGTTCAGGCACGACCCCCAAGGCCGCGAAGCGCGCCAGCGCGTCGCGGGCCGCCACCCCGGCTGCCACTCTCTATCCCGCGCGTCGGACGCTGCCGATGATGGCGGACGCGGCGTACCGGGAGATGCTGCACGCCAAGGGCCTCACCAAACGCGAGATCCTGAAGATGTGCGAGCGGCTGGACGTACGGTTCCTGCGCCTCCAGTTCACGGACATCATGGGCGTCAACAAGAACGTAGAGATCCCGCGCAGCCAGTTCGAGAAGGCGCTCGACGGCCAGATCATGTTCGACGGGTCGTCCATCGAGGGGTTCGTGCGCATTGAGGAATCCGACATGCTCCTCGCGCCGGACCTCGACACCTTCCGGGTATTCCCCTGGGGCGCTGAGGACGGCCTGGTGGCGCGCATCATCTGCGACATCCGGAACTCCGACGGCACGCCCTTCGCCGGCTGCCCGCGCTCGGCGCTCAAGCGGCAGATCGCCCGGGCCAAGAAGCTGGGCTACGAGCTGATGGCCGGCGTGGAGGCGGAGTTCTTCCTCTTCCACAAAGACGCCGACGGCAACCCCACCACGATCACCCACGACGCGGCCGGCTACTTCGACCTGGGCCCGGTGGACCGCGGCGAGCGGGCGCGCCGGCTGATGGTGGCGGACCTCGAGGAGATGGGCTTCGAGGTCGAGGCGGCGCACCACGAGGTGGCGCCCGGCCAGCACGAGGTGGACTTCAGGTACGCCGACGCCCTCAAGACGGCCGACGACCTCGCGACCTTCAAGCTGGTGGTGCGGAGCGCGGCGGAGCGCTACGACCTGGTGGCGAGCTTCATGCCGAAGCCGATCTTCGGCCAGAACGGCTCGGGGATGCACACCCACCAGTCGCTTTTCAAGGGCGACAAGAACGCCTTCTACGACCCCAAGGGGCAGTGGGAGCTGTCGAAGGTCGCGCTCAGCTACATCGCGGGGCTCATCCAGCACGCGCGCGGCCTCTGCGCGGTGACGAACCCGCTGGTCAACAGCTTCAAGCGGCTGGTGCCGGGCTACGAGGCGCCGGTGAACGTGGCGTGGTCGATGCGCAACCGCTCGCCGATGATCCGGATCCCGGACCGGCGCGGCACCGGCACGCGCTGCGAGCTGCGTATGCCGGACCCGGCCTCCAACCCCTACCTCGCCCTGGCCGTGCAGCTGGCCGCGGGACTCGACGGCGTCGAGCGCAAGCTCGTGCCGCCGGACCCGGTGAACAAGAACATCTTCACGATGACGGTGCGCGAGCGGCGGCACCACAAGATCGACGACCTGCCGCGCGACCTGCACGAGGCGCTCGACGTCCTGGAGAAGGACGCGGTCATCATGGGGGCGCTCGGCGAGCACATCGCCGGCCGCTTCATCGAGGCCAAGAGGGCGGAGTGGGGCGAGTATATCAGCCAGGTGAGCGAGTGGGAGGTTGAGAGGTACTTGGGGATGTACTGAGGAGCCGTCAGCCGTCGGCCGTCAGAGGTTCGCGCGCTGACGGCTGATGGCTGAAACATCCGCGGCTCGGGGGAAACCTCGGGCCGCGCGGCGTTTCGGGCAGCCGATGGCTCGCGTGCCCACCGCCGGCGGGTTAGAGTGCAGGCGCATCGTCTTGGGAGCGGGATTCGTGGACCGGGTTGGTCTCCACTGGACAGCACGTCGAGTGCGCCGCAGCCGGCGCCCATTCATCGCATTCGTTCCCGCGTTCTTCGTCGTGCTCCTCGCGCCGTGCGTGCCTGACTACCTCGGCACGCCGCGGATCCAGGCATTCTCTTTCCAGGTCCTTCCCGAGACGGCGTGGGTGGCGGTCGGTGACACGGTGCCCTCGCCGTTCCGCTGCGCTCTCACCGTGGACGGGTCGCCCAAGTGGCGTGGCGCTCCCCGCGCCGTCCGATCCAGGTCGCTCTCGCGTACCGCTTCGAGCGGCTGGACCACGGCACCGAAGGCGAGGACTTCCAAGGTGGGCGCGTGAGCGTCAGCCACCTGTTCGGAGGGCTCCACCGCTAGCGGGGTGCAGGTGCTTCTCGCGATAGCCGACTCGAATCGTCGTAAATCATTGTAGCCCGTCTCCTTGACGCACTTCCCGACGAGCGTTAGTCAAATACGATTGCAGGTGTTCCACGGCGAACTCCCGGACCGTCCGGCGTGACCGGCCCGCCGAGTCCGCACCTCCACGTACTACCTGTTCCGGGGAGTTGGCCTTGGGAGTCAGAGCAGGGCCCTCGTCGCGTTCGATCGTGCGTGACCCGGTGCGCCGCCGTCGTTGGGGCGCGGCCGCGCTGCAGGCGTTCGTCGTGTTCTCCGGCCTGCAGTGCGTGCAGGACCTCGTCGTCGCCCCACCGCGCGTTGAGCACCAGTTCAGCGTCTCTCCTGATAGCATCACGCTCCCCATCGTCGGGCCGCAGGGTCGCGACACCCTCCCGTTCACCGCCACGCTGACCGCCGACGGCAAGCTGGTGGGCCACAGCCTCGGCTTCACCGTGCTGTCCGGGGGGGAGAACGTGGTGCGGGTGGACTCAGTGGGGCGCCTGCTCGTGCTGGGGCGGGGCCAGGCGAGGTTGCAGGTGCGTCCGCGGAACGTGGCGCTCCCCGACACGTTGGCGGACACCGTCCGAATCACCGGTGTCGTCCCGCGGATTGGACTGGAGACGGCGCGGAGCGTGGACACGCTCGCCAGCCTCAACGACACGCTGGTGCTGCGGGCCGTGGCGCTGACGGGGCGGGGCGACACCATCCCAGGGGTGCCGATCGTGTGGCAGCAGGTGTCGGGTCAGGGGGCGGTGTCGCTGCTCGACGCGACGGCGGGGCGCGTGCGCGCGGACTCGAACGGCGTGGCGGTGTTCCGCGCGACGGTGGACTTCGTCGACACCGTGCGGACGGTGCAGGTGCGGCAACGGCCCGCGTCCATCGCGGTTGCGCCCGACACGCTGCTCTTCAGGTACACGGGGCAGGTGAAGAACGCGACCGCCGAGGTCCGCGACGCGCGGCGGAACGCCATCGCGGGCGCGGTGCCGAGCTGGACGACGTCCGACACGGCGGTGGCAATCGTGCCGGCGGCGGGCCAGGTGCGGGCGGGGCGCGACGGGACGGCGCAGGTCTCGGTGTCGTTCTCGCGGGACGGCGCGACGGCCACCGGCACGGTGGTGGCGCGGGTCCGGCGTGCGCGGGTGAGCATCGCCTCCGGCGACAACCAGACCGGCACCGTCACGGGGCCCCTCGGGGCGCCCCTCGTGGTGCAGCTGGTGGACTCGCTCGGCACGGTGCAGGAGGCGGGCGTCACGGTGACCTTCCAGGTGGCCGGCGGCGGCGCGCACTTCGGCGGCCCCACCGACACGCTGCTCACCGACACGATGATGCAGACGGACGCGCAGGGACGGGCCAGCGTCACCCCGCGGCTCGGCCGGAACGCCGGCGCGGCGACGATCTCTGTGAGCGGGCAGGGGCTGATCGGTGCGGCGGCGACCTTCACGGCCACGGGGGCGCCGGCGCCGGCATCGCTGGTCGAGTTCCGCACGCAGCCGACGAGCCGCACTGCGGGCGTGGCGTTCGCGCCGGCCCTCGAAGTGGTGCTGCGTGACCCGCTGGGCAACATCGCGACGACCACCACGCGCGACGTGACGCTGGCGATCACGCCCGCCACCAACCCCGGCGGCGCGGTGCTCGTCGGCACGGCGACGGTCACGAGCGCCTCCGGCGTCGCCTCTTTCGCGGGCCTGCGGATCCTCAAGGCGGGGGCGGGCTACACGCTGACGTCCTCGGCGTCCAGCCTGCCTTCCGTGGCGAGCAGCAGCTTCGACATCGCGACCGGCCCGCCCGCGACCATCGCCCTGACGCCGGCCAGCGCGGCGATCGCGGCCGGCGGGACGGCGGCCTTCACCGCCGACGCACGCGACTCCGTGGGCAACGCCATCGTCAGCGGCGCGCTCCGGTGGTCGAGCCTGAATCCGAAGGTCGCGACGGTGGATTCGGCGACGGGGACGGCTACTGGGGTGCGGTCGGGCCAGGCCACGGTCGTCGCGACGGCCGGTGGGGTGACGACGTACGCCCTCGTCACGGTCTCGGCGACGGGCGCGGCGCCGGTTAACCTCTGGGTGGCGACGCCCTCCGGGACGACGGGCCAGCTCAACGACGCTTGGGGGTCGGCGGCGACGGACGTCTTCGCCGTCGGTGCGGACGGCGCGCTCGTGCGCTTCAACGGCACGGCGTGGGCGGCGATGTCCGGCGCGGCCGCGAACGACACACTGCTCGGCGTGTGGGGCTCGTCGGCGTCCGACGTGTTCGCGGTGGGGCGGCACGGGCGCCTGCTCCACCACACCGGCTCGGGCGGGTGGGCGGCCATGACGGGCATCGATCCGTCGGACCACCTGAACGCGGTGTGGGGGAGTTCGCCGCGCGACGTCTTCGCAGCCGGCGAGACGGGCGGCGGCTCCGGCGTCGTCTACCACTACGACGGCGCGGCGTGGAGCAAGATGACGGTGCCCGCGGTGGGGGCCCTGCGCGCCCTCTGGGGCTTCTCGGCGAACGACGTACACGCTTCCGGTGCGGGCGGGGTCGTGCTGCACTACGACGGCACCACCTGGACCGTCGCGCTGGCGACCCGCAGCGACCGAGAGGGGTGGCGGCTCTGGGGCAGCGCGCCGAACGCGCTGTTCGGCACGGCCATCACCTGGCCGGGGCGGAAGCTGGTGGTGCGGCGGTACGACGGGGCGAGCTGGGTGGAGACGGTCACGTCGATCGACGCGTACCAGTCGGGCCTGTGGGGCGCGTCCGCCGCGGAGGCGTACGTCGGCACCGATTCGAGCGGCCCGTTCGTGCGGTTCGACGGTTCGGTGTGGGCGGTGATGCCGGGTGCACGCGGCACGCCGATGCGGGGCGTGTGGGGCACCTCGGACGGCGCGGCGTGGATGGTCGGACAGGGCGGCGCCACCTACCGCGGCGTGCGCGGTGCGACGGTTGCGGTCGCGCCGACGACCGTGGGGCTGGCGGCGCTGGGGCGGACGCAGCAGCTGACGGCGACGGTGCGCGACGGGGCGGGGACGGTGCTGGGCGGCGTGCCCGTGGCGTGGTCGAGCAGCGACACCACCCGCGTGCGGGTCGATGCCGCCGGGCTCGTCACCGCGGTGGCCACGGGCAGCGCGACGGTGACCGCCACGGCTCAGGGTGGCGCGTCCGCCGGGGCGCCCGCGACCGTGAACCCGATCGCGGTCTCCCTGACAGTGAGTCCGCTCAGCGGCTCCATCCCGACGACCGGTGGGACTCAGGTCCTGGTGGTCACCGCTCACGATTCGGCGGGGGCGCGGGTCCTGGGCCGGCAGCCCGTCTGGACGAGCGTGATCCCGCAGGTCGCGACGGTCGCCGCTACGGCCGACACCACGGCGCGCGTCACCGGCGTCGGGGCGGGCCAGACCGGGATCCGCGCCGAGCTGGATGGGCTCCGAGCCGACGCCTTCACGACCGCCTCGGCGACGGGCCTCCAGCCGGTGAACGTCTGGCAGACAGTGCGCCCGGCCAGCGACACGGCCCTCGCGAGCGTGAACTTCTACGCGGCCTGGGGCACGTCCGATTCGAACCTGGTGGTCGTGGGCGACCGCTCGTTCCGGTTCGACGGCAGCGCGTGGCACCAGATCACGGAATTGACCGGCGTCACGGCCATCGGCGTGGGAGGCGTGTCGGCGCCGCGGATGTGGGCGGTCGGGACTGCAGGGTCGCTTTACGCGTACGACGGCAGCACCTGGACGTCGGTGAACGGCGGGACCTCCAACACGCTCTACGGTGTCTGGGGCACCTCCGATCGGAACGTCTTCGTCGGCGGCGCCAACGCCACGATGCTGCACTTCGACGGCTCGGCGTGGTCGTCGATGACGACCGCAGGCTCGCCTACCGCGCAGCTCGGCCTCGGGCTCTGGGGCTCGTCCCACTCCGACGTGTGGACCCCGGGCGCCGCCAACGCGATGCTCCACTACGACGGTAGCGCCTGGTCGGTCGTCGGCGTCACGGGTCGGTACCTCGCGATCTGGGGCGACGCGGCTAACGACGTCTTCGCGGTCGGCACCACCGGCGCGATCCTCCGATACAACGGCTCGGCCTGGAGCGCGATGACGTCGCCGACGCTGCAGAATCTGTCGCGCGTCTGGGGTGCGGCGGCGAACGACGTCTACGCGGTGGGCTCGAGCGGGACGGTCCTCCGCTTCGACGGAGGGTCGTGGGCGTCGGTGCCGACCTTCATGGGTGCGCGGAGCTTCCAGGGTGTCTGGGGCACGCCGCAGGGGTCGGTGTGGGCGGTCGGTGGGGGGAGCGGCCCCGGGTTCGTCCTGCGCGGCTATCGGGGCGGCACGGTGACGGTGGCGCCGTCGAGCGCCGTGCTGCACTCGCTTGGGGCCACGGCCTCGCCGACGGCCACGGTCCGGGATGCGGGGGGCCGCACGCTCTCCGACGTGGCCCTCCGGTGGACGAGCGACGACCCGACGATCGCCCGGGTGGACACGCTCACGGGCGTCGTCACGGCGGTGCGCAACGGCACGACCACGGTGCGGGCGACGGCGGCGGGTGGCGCGTCCGCGGCCGTCTCCGTCACGGTGCTGCAGGTCTCGAAGACGCTCAGCATCACGCCGCGGGCGGTGGTGCTGGGCGGCGCAGGCGCGACGCAGAGCTTCAGCGCGACGGCGCAGGACTCGCTCAACAACCCGATCGCCAGCCCGACCCTGACCTGGACGAGTCCGAGCCCCGGCATCGCGACGATCAGCGCCTCGGGTGTGGCCACGGCGGTGGGCTCGGGCCAGGTCGTGGTCTCCGCGACCGACGGCGGAGCGACCGCGCAGGCGCTGCTGACGGTGACGATACCGGTCGCGGCGCCGGTGAACCTGTGGGCGTCGATGACCTCTGGCACGACCGGCTCGCTGCTCGGCGTGTGGGGCACGACGCTCTCGGACATCTACGCGGCCGGCTCGACCGCGATCCTCCGCTTCAACGGCTCGGCCTGGAACATGGTGGCCAGCGGGCTGACTCAGGCCATGCAGGCGATCTGGGGGTCGTCGTCGACCGACATCTTCGCGGTGGGGTCCACGGGGTCGATCCTGCACTCTGACGGCGCTGCGTGGACGCCGATGACGAGCGGCACGACGCAGACGCTCGTCGCGATCTGGGGCACGTCGCGCAGCGACGTCTTCGCGGCCGGCGGGGGCGGGACGATCCTCCACTACGATGGCGCGGCGTGGGCCGCCATGAACAGCGGGACGACGCAGACCCTGCGCGCCATCTGGGGGACGTCGCCGACGGACGTCTTCGCGGTGGGCACCACGGGGACGGTGCTGCACTACGACGGGACGACCTGGAGCCCGATGGCCAGCGGCACGACCCTCTCGCTGATGGACGTGTGGGGCACGTCGGGCGCCGACGTCTACGCGCTGGCTAGTACCGGCGCCTTCTTCCGCTTCAATGGGACGAGCTGGAGCGCGCTCACCAGCGCCGCCACCTCGCTGCGCCAGCTGTCGGGCAGCTCGACCTCGGACCTCTATGCGATCGGGACCTCCGGCGCGATCCGTCGCTGGGACGGGGCGGCGTGGAGCACGATGGCCAGCGGCACCGTCTCGTCGCTGCTCGCGGTCTGGGCGGCGCCGGGCGGCGAGGTGTACGCGACCGGCAGCGCCGGCACGGTGCTGCGCGGGCTGCGGGGTGCGACGGTGGAGCTCACGGCGCCCGGCTGGAGCGTGACGTCGCAGGGCACGCAGCAGCAACTGACGGCGACGGCGAGGGACGCGTCGCTGGCGGTGGTGGGTGGGGTGGCCTTCGCTTGGACGAGCAGCAACCCGGCCGTGGCCACGGTCGATGGCGCGGGTCTGGTGACGGCGGCCGACACCGGCAGCACCCAGGTCATCGCGACGGCCCCGGGCGGCGCCGCGGACACGGTGACGCTCACGGTCTCGCTCCTGGCGAACACGGTCACGCTCACGCCCTCCGGTGCCGCGCTGAGCGGTCTCGGGGCGACGCAGACGCTCACGGCGGAGGTGCGGGACGCGAGCGGGAACGTGGTGCCGAGTCCCAGCGTGACCTGGACGAGCCTGAAGCCGGCGGTGGCGACGGTCGACGCCGCGGGCGTGGTGACGGCGACAGGCGTGGGGCAGGCGAGCATCGTCGCGACGAGCGGGGCGCTGACCGGCTACGTGGTGGTGACGGTGACCACTCCGGGTCTGCCGCCGGTCAACCTGTGGGCCCCGATGGCGAGCGGGACCGTCAGCGGCCTCAAGGACGTCTGGGGTACGTCGGGCAACGACGTCTGGGCCGTGGGCGACAGCACCGCGCTGGTCCTCCACTACGACGGGACGCAGTGGCGCTCGGAGCTGAGCGGCATCGCGGGCGTGACCGACTACTGGGGCATCTCCGTCGGCGGCACGGCGGCGAACGACGTCCTCGTCGGCACGAGCCTCCGCCTGCTGGTGCGGTACGACGGGATCTCGTGGACGACGATCACCCCGCCGGCCGAGTACGGCTCGGGGAACCCGGCGGCGGTGTGGGCGGCGTCACCGCGGGAGACGTACGTCGGGATGACCGGCGCGCTGGCGCGCTGGAACCAGTCGAGCTGGACCCGGCTGGCGGGAGTGACGAGCGCCACCCGCCTGTGGGGCTCCGCGACGGGCGACGTCATCGCCACCGGGACCGCCGGCACCATCTGGCGGTGCCGTGCGGGCGCCTGCACCGGGTCGGCAACGCCCTCCGGCGTCAACGCCATCCGGGGCATCTGGGGGGCGGACAGCTCGTCGGTCCTCGCGGTCGGCGGCGGCTCCGGCTACGTCATCTCCTACGACGGCTCGGCGTGGAGCCAGCTGACCGGAGTGCCGGCGGCCGGGCTGAACGGCGTCACCGGCTCGGCGCCGTCCGACGTCTACGCGGTCGGGAACGCCGGCGCGATCGTCCGGTACGACGGGATCGCCTGGACGACGCAGTCGAGTGGGACGGCCTCGAACCTGACCCAGGCGTGGACGTCCCCCGCCGGCAACGTGTACGTGGTCGGTGACGGCGGTACGATCCTCCGCGGGATGCGCAGCGCCACGGTGACGGTGAGCGCGCCGAACTCGACGCCGATCGGCATTGGCGCGGGGCGGCAGCTCACGGCGACGGCGTTCGCCGGCGGCCTGGCGCAGCCGGGCGTGCCGTTCGGCTGGACGAGCAGCGACACCACCGTCGCGCGGGTCTTGGCGACCACCGGCGTCGTGACGGGAGTCGCGGCGGGCACGGCGACGATCACCGCCACCGCCCCGGGCGGGGCCTCCGGCACCCTCGTCGTGACGGTGTCCACGAGCGCGGCCACGGTGGCCTCGGTGAGCGTGAGTCCCGCCAATCCCACCCTCACCGGCTACGGGGCCACCCAGGCGCTCGTGGCCACGGCGCGCGACGCGTCGAACGACGTCGTGTCCGGCGTCACCTTCACCTGGTCGACCGGCAACGCGGCCGTCGCCACGGTGAACGCCGCGAGCGGACTCGTGACCGGGGTGCACGTCGGCACGGCGACCATCACCGCGGCGGCGGCCGGCAGCGGCGTGACGGGCAGCGTGACCGTGACGGTGGCGCCGGCGGCGACGAGCACGGTGACCGTGACCCCAGCGGGCACGGCACTGAGCGGAGTGGGTTCGACGCAGGCGCTCGCGGTGCAGGTGCGCGACCCGCAGGGCGACGTCGTGGCGAGCCCGAGCGTGACGTGGACGAGCCTCAACCCGCTCGTCGCGACGGTGGATCCCGCGACGGGTGTCGTGACGGCGGTGGCCCCCGGCCAGGTGACGATCGCCGCGACCTCGGGCGGCGGCACGGGGTCGGCGCTCGTCACGGTGGCGGCGCCGGTGGCGGCGCCCGTGACCCTCTGGGTCCCGATGACCACCGGGACGGCCACGTCGTCGAGCGCTGTTTGGGGCACGTCGCCGACCGACGTCTGGGCGGTGTCGTCGAACGCCACGACGGCGCTCCACTATGACGGCACCGCGTGGACCACCACCACGCTGCCTCTGTCCTTCGGCACGACAGGGGTGTGGGGCACGTCGAGCAGCGACGTCTTCGCCGTGGGCGGCGGCGGGTCGATCGTGCGCTTCGACGGGACGGCTTGGAGCACGATGGCCAGCGGCACGGCCCAGAGCCTCCAGGACGTCTGGGGCTCCTCGCACACCGACGTCTTCGCCGTAGGCACCGGCGGCACGATCGTGCACTACGACGGGACGGCGTGGAGCGCGATGACCAGCGGCACGGGGACGACCCTTAACGCGGTCTGGGGCACTTCCCGCGCCAACGTCTGGGCGGTGGGCCAGAGCGGCACGATCCTGCACTACGACGGCACCACTTGGAGCCCGGTGACGAGCGGCACGCCGCAGCTCCTGAATGACGTGTGGGGCCTCTCGGCGACCGAGGTCTACGCCGTCGGCAACGGCGGGACGATCCTCCGCTGGACGGGCGCGAGCTGGGGCGCGATGACGAGCGGCACGACGCAATCGCTCACGGACGTCTGGGGCACGTCGGGCGCGGACATCTACGCCGTGGGCGGCAACGGGACGGTGGTCCGCTACGACGGGGCGACGTGGCGGTCGGCGACCGTGGGGACGGCCGCGAGCCTGCTCGGCGCGTGGGGCGCGGGTATCGGGGACGTCTTCGCGTCCGTCGGCCCGGTGACCGGCGGGACGTCTGCGATGCTGCGCGGGGTGCGCGGCGCGACGCTGGCCGCCGTGGGGGGCACGTGGGGCGTGACGGCGGCGGGGAACCAGCAGCAACTGACGGCCACCGCGCGGGACGCCGGCAACAACGTGCTCGCGGGCGTGCCGTTCACCTGGACGAGTCTCAACAACAGCATCGCGACGGTCAACGCCTCGGGCCTCGTGACGGCGGTGGGGCTGGGGACGGCGAACATCGTCGCGGCGGCGCCGGGCGGCCTGGCCGACACGGTGACGGTCACCGTCACCCTGGTGGCGAACACCGTCACGGTGGTGCCGATGAGTGTGTTCCTGAACGGCATCGGGGCCACCTGGTCGCTGGCGGTGCAGGTGCGCGACGCATCCGGGAACCTGGTGGTGAGCCCGGTCGTCACCTGGACGAGCCGCAACCCCGCCGTGGCGACGGTGGATGCGGCGACCGGCCTCGTGACGGCGGTGGAGACGGGCCAGGCGACGATCGTGGCCACCAGCGGGGGAACCACGGGCACCGCCCTGGTGACGGTGACCGCCGTGGCGCCGACGCCCGTCAACCTCTGGGCCCCGGTGACGAGCGGGACGACCCAAACGCTGCTGGGGACGTGGGGCGCGTCGGCCTCCGACGTCTTCGCCGTGGGCGGCGGCGGCAACATCCTGCACTTCGACGGCTCGGCGTGGACACTGATGGCGAGCGGCACCACCCAGTCCCTCCAGGACGTCTGGGGCACCTCGGGGACCGATGTCTTCGTGGTGGGCAGCGGCGGCACGATCCTGCGCTACACGGGGACGGGCTGGGCGCCGATGACGAGCGGGACGACCCAGCAGCTCCTTGGGGTGTGGGGCGCGTCGCGCTCCGACGTCTTCGCGGTGGGTGCCAACGGCACCATCCTCCGCTACGACGGGACCTCCTGGAACCCGATGGCGAGCGGGACGAGTCAGCAGCTCTTCGCCGTCTGGGGCGCCTCGCGGACGAACGTCTTCGCGGTGGGCAACGCCGGCACGATCCTCCACTACGACGGCACCGGGTGGTCCCCGATGACGAGCGGCACGACCCAGGCGCTCCAGGACGTCTGGGGTACCTCGGCGACCGATGTGTTCGTGACGGCCACCGGCAACTTCTACCTCCACTACAACGGCAGCGCGTGGAGCACGGTCACCACTCCGAGCGTGTTCACGTACGGAGTGTGGGGTACGGCGAGCAGCGACGTCTTCGAGGTGGGGTCCGGCGGCACCGCTCAGCACTACGACGGGTCGACTTGGACCCCCATGTCGAGCGGCACGATCCAGAGCCTCCAAGAGGTCTGGACGACCGCACACTCGGACGTCACGGTGGTCGGCAACAGCGGGACGATCCTCCGCGGGGTGCGGGGAGCGACGGTCACCATCGCCGCCGGGAGCTGGACGGTCACGCCGCAGGGCAACCAGCAGCAACTGACCGCGACGGTGCGCGACGGGGCGAGCGCCGTGGTGCCCGGCGTGGCGCTGGCGTGGCGGAGCGTCAATCCGGCGGTCGCTGCGGTGAACGGCTCCGGCCTGGTAACGGCGGTGGCGCTCGGTAGTGCAGACATCGTCGCAACGGCGCCAGGCGGCCTGGCGGACACGCTGACGGTGGCGGTCACCCTGGTGGCCAACACCGTGAAGGTGACGCCGGCCGGCGTGACGCTCACGGGGGCTGGCAGTGCGCAGACTCTGGCGGTCGAGGTGCGGGACGGCTCGGGCAGCGTGGTGCCGAGCCCCACGGTCGCCTGGACGAGCCTCAATCCGGCGGTCGCGACGGTTAACGGGTCGGGGCAGGTGACGGCGGTGGCGGCAGGGCAGACGGCGATCGCCGCGACCAGCGGCGCGGTCACGAGCTATGCCACGGTGACGGTCAACGTGCCCGGGGCGCCGCCCGTGAACCTCTGGGCTCCCGCGACGGGGCCGCCCGTCAGCTACCTGTATGGGCTCTGGGGCTCTTCGCCGACGAACGTGTACGCGGCGTCCGGCAGCAACGTCCTCTACCGCTACAACGGCGCGGTGTGGGCCACCGTGAACACCGCTTCCAGTTTCGGGCTGCAGGCGGTCTGGGGCAGCTCCGCGGCGGACGTCTTCGCGGTCGGGTACAACGGGGCGATCGTGCACTACGACGGCAGCGCCTGGGCGGCGACGCCGAGCGGGACCGGCCAGACGCTCGCCGCGATCTGGGGTGCGTCGCGCGCCGACGTGTTCGCGGTCGGGTACGGCGGCACGATTCTCCACTACGACGGCGCCGCGTGGAGCACCATGGCGAGCGGGACCACGCGGAACCTGTACGGCGTCTGGGGGACGTCGCGGTCCGACGTGTTCGCCGTCGGCGACCAGGGAACGTTCCTCCACTACGACGGCAATGCGTGGACCGCGATGCCGGGGACGCAGACGTGGTGGTACCCGCGGGCTGTCTGGGGCACCTCGGGGACCGACGTCTTCGCGGCCGGGGGTGGGATCTACCACTACGACGGCGCGACGTGGACGGACGCCGGCGTCAGTCTGCCCAACACGGCGAACGGCATCTGGGGTACCTCCCACTCCGACATCTACGCCGTCGGGTACAACGGCACGTACGCCCGGTTCGACGGTTCGACGTGGACCGCGGGGACCGGCGCCTCCCTGCCTTCGTTCAACGGGCTCTGGAGTACTGGCAGCTCCGACCTTCTGGCCGTCGGCTCCGGCGTCTCGTCTGGCGCAGTGGCGCGCGGCGTGCGCAGCGCGACCGTGACGGTGACCGCCGGCGGCTGGACGATCTCCGCGCAGGGGAACCACCAGCAGCTGACCGCCACGGCGCGCGACGCCTCGAGCGCGGTGCTGAGCGGCGTGCCATTCACGTGGACGAGCAGCAACCAGGCCGTCGCGACGGTGAACGGCAGCGGTCTGGTGACGGCGGTGTCGCTCGGCACGACGACGGTGACAGCCACGGCGGCGGGAGGCGCGTCGGGCAGCATCCTGGTGACGGTGTCGCTGGTTGCGAACTCGGTGACGGTCTCCCCCTTGGGGGCGGCGGTCGCGGGGGTGGGGACGACGCAGGCGTTCACGGTGGAGGTGCGGGACGGGCTGGGGAACCTGGTGCCGAATCCGCCCGTGACGTGGGCGAGCCTCAACCCGACCGTGGCGACGGTCAACCCGACGACGGGTCTGGCGACCACGGTGTCGGCGGGCCAGGCGACGATCGCGGTGACCAGCGACGCCGTCACCGCGTACGCGCTGCTCACGGTCGCGGCGCCGGTCGCGACGCCCGTGAACCTCTGGGCGCCGACGGCGAGCGGGACCACCGCGGACGTGACCGGGGTGTGGGCCGCGTCGGGGTCGGACGCATTCGCGGTCACCTCGAGCGGCGGGATCCTCCACTACAACGGCGCCACGTGGGGCCCGATGACGAGCCCGTCCTCGTACGGACTCAACGATGTCTGGGGCGCCTCCGGCACCGACGTCTTCGCGGTCGGCGGCGGCGGGACGATCCTGCGGTACAACGGGACGAACTGGAGTCCGATGACCAGCGGCACGTCCCAGTGGCTGTACGACGTGTGGGGCGCCTCGGGTTCGGACGTCTTCGCGGTCGGGAACGGCGGGACGATCCTCCACTTCGACGGGACGACCTGGAACGCCATGACGAGCGGCACGAGCCAGGCGCTCCAGGCGGTCTGGGGCGTGTCGCGCTCGAACGTCTTCGTGGTCGGCTATAACGGCACGGTCCTGCACTTCGACGGGACGACGTGGTCGCCCATGGCGGGCGACCCCTTCGCCTACTACTCCGACGTGTGGGGCACCTCCGGCTCCGACGTGTACGCGGTCGGCGGCAACAACGTGCTGCACTACGACGGCTCGACCTGGAGCGCCCTGTCCGGGAGCGCCTGGGCCACGGCCATTGCCGGCAATGCGCCTTCGGAGCTGTACACGCTCCAGTCCACGAGCATCTACGCCTACAACGGCAGCGTGTGGACCGCGACCAGCACGCCGAGCGGCCTGTCGGCCATCTGGAGCTCTCAGTCGGACGTCTTCGTGGTCGGCCCGAGCGGAGCCATCTACCGGGGCGTGCGCGGGGCTTCGGTCACAGTGACGACGGGGAGCTGGGCGGTCACGGCGCAGGGGAACCAGCAGCAGTTGACGGGCACGGCGCGCGACGCGGCGAACAACGTGCTGCCGGGCGTGCCGTTCAACTGGACCAGCAGCAACCCGTCGGTGGCCACCGTGAGCGCCTCGGGACTTGTGACGGCGACCGGGCTGGGCAGTGCCAACATCATCGCGGCCGCCATCGGCGGGCTGGCGGACACCGTGTCCGTCACGGTCACCCTGGTCGCGAACACGGTGACCGTGACGCCGGCGGGCGCGACGGTCAACGGGGTGGGGGCGACGCGCACTTTCGCGGCGCAGGTGCGGGACGGGGCGGGGAACCTCGTGCCCAGCCCGGTCGTGACGTGGTCGAGCCTCAACCCCAGTGTGGCGACGGTGAATGCGGCGACCGGAGTGGCGACGGGTGTGGCGGTGGGGCAGGCGACGATCGTGGCGACGAGCGGCGGAATGACGGGCACGGCGCTCGTGACCGTCACGGCCGCCGCGGCGACGCCCGTGAACCTGTGGGCGGCCGCCGTCACCGGGACTCTTGGTTCGTACCAGCAGATGTACGGCGTCTGGGGCGCGTCGCCGACCGACGTCTTCGTGGGCGGGTCGAGCGGCCTCGTCTGGCACTTCAACGGCACGAGCTGGAGTTCGACGAGCACGGGCACCTACCAGGACCTGCGCGGCGTCTGGGGCACGTCCGGCAGTGACGTCTTCGTGGCGGGCGGCGGGGGGACCATCCTCCGCTACAACGGGACTTCCTGGACCCCGATGTCGAGCGGGTCGAGCGTCTACCTCTACTCGGTCTGGGGATCGTCCGGCAAGGACGTCTACGCGGTCGGCGAATACGGCACCATCCTCCACTACGACGGGACGGGGTGGAGCGCCGTGCCGGGCATCCAGTCCTCCTTCCACTTCCAGAGTGTCTGGGGGACGTCGCGGGCCGACGTCTACGCGGCCAGCGGCAACGGGGTGATGCATTTCGACGGGACGTCGTGGAGCACGGTGGCGGCGGTATCGTGGGCGTACGGCGTGTGGGGCACGTCCTCCTCCGACGTCTACGCCGCGTCGTACAACGTGCTGCGCTTCAACGGGTCGACCTGGACCGCCATGGCCGGCAGCACGGGGTGGGCGCAGGCCCTCTGGGGCTCGTCGGCCTCGGAGCTGTACGCGGTGCGCGGGGCGGGCGAGATCTCCGCGTGGAACGGCACCACCTGGAGCCCGTTCGTCGGCGTCAGTGACCGGGACCTGCAGAGCGTCTGGGGCACGGCGACCTCGGACGTCTACGCCACGGGCACCAACTGGTCCATCTCCAGCGGCGTGATCCTGCGCGGCGTGCGGGGCGCCACGGTGACGGTGAGTCCGGCCGCCCCGACACTGACCGGCCTCGGCACCACGCGGCAGCTCAGCGCGGCCGCGTTCGCCGGCGGGAATGCGGTGTCCGGCGCAACCTTCACCTGGACCAGCAGCAACGCCGCCGTCGCCACGGTCAACGCGTTGGGCCTCGTGACCGCCGTGGGGGCAGGCGCAGCCACCATCACCGCCACCGCGGCCGGCGGCGCCAACGCCAGCACGGTCGTCACGGTGAGCCCGTAGCGCATGCAGTGCTACAAGTGCGCCACCCCGATCCCCGAGAACTCGCGCTTCTGCTCGGCGTGTGGGGTGGACGTGTCGGGCGATACGCAGGGCCCCACGCTCATCGCCGAGGCCGAGCCGGACCTCCAGGCCCGGCTGCAGACGGAGCTGGGCACCGAGTACATCCTGGAGCGGGAGCTGGGCCGCGGCGGGATGGCGGTCGTCTTCCTCGGCCACGACGCCCTCCTCAACCGCAAGGTCGCGGTGAAGGTCCTG
>Ga0209253_10000580_pt1 | contig 31680 bp, 24 predicted proteins | sample FrelakmetBRP12BR_FD_187145 | JGI IMG/M metagenome (GOLD analysis project Ga0209253, IMG submission 187145) | Freshwater lake sediment microbial communities from the University of Notre Dame, USA, for methane emissions studies - BRP12 BR (SPAdes)... | ecosystem: Environmental > Aquatic >... | reverse complement strand
TCGGCATGCGCCGCTCTTGTCCCTTCAGCCAGGCTTGATCGAGCGCCTTCGGATCGGTCAGGCCGATGACCATCAGTTCGTCGAACGCTGCGCCCACCGGCTGCTTCAGCATGCTGAAGCCGATGTGCCCATCGGCGTCCAGCCGGATCGTGCGGATCCAATCGTTCCGGCGGCGGCGGTCGATCGTCTCGACGACGACCTCGCCGGGTGCCTGGCCCTTGCGCACGCGCACCAGCCCACCGGCGGGCACCTCATGCCGACGGTACCACGGCTCCAGGCCGTGAACGTAGCGGGGTTCCCGCACGACCCAGCCGGGAAACCTCTCACCGGTGTGACCATCCACGAGAATGAAGCGGATCCGCGGGGCTTCGTACGCCGTCGGGAAGAGCGGACGCAGGCGGGAAGAGAGAGGCAGCGTGCCCACGCGCCAGTGGCAGAACAGCAGCGGCAGCGTGACCGCCTCGGGGTCGCCATCCGGCGATTCGAGCGGACTGAGTTCGTCGTCCAGGTCACGCTCCAACTGTCGGAGCGGCTCGGTCAGCTCCCCGCGCTCCGCGGCCAACCGGGCGGGCTCGAGCCGCGGGGGCGTGAACAGCACCTCCGGGGGCTCAAGGCGGCGCAGGAACCAAAGCACCTGGCCTGCGGGGCCGACCTCATCGAAGCGTTCGTCGGTTTGCAGTGCGAAGTCCAGCGAGAATTTCGCCAGGAGCGGATCCAACCCTGGCGGCATGCCGAGTTCCTTGAGCAGGTCCTCCGTTGGCAGAGGTCCACCTCCGGCGACATCCAGCACCGCCTCGGCCAGGTTGAGGTGGCCGGCATGGATCTCTGCCAGGAGCGCCTTGGGGAACCACCGGCCGGCAATCCGCACGATGTCGGGCGCCTGCGCCAGTTGCTCCTGGAGCCGCATTTCGATGCGCGGCCCGAACCGACCCATCACGCTCTCGGGGGTCTCCAGCTCGTCGCTGGCTCCCGTTGGCTCAGGCGGCTGGTTCAACGCATGCTTGTCCAGGCGCGTGGCAAACTCACGCTGCCCCCCGCTGCCCTCCAACTCCACCTGAATGACCTCGAAGGTACCCAGGTCCGGGTTCGCTCCGGGACGGACGGCGAGCACTCTCCCGCGCGCGTTGGCGAGGTGGGCGAAGCGGATCTCCTCCCCGATGGCGAAGCTCCCCTCGGGGAGGTACACCGGCATCTCCATCGAGCGCACATGCTCCGCCTCGCGCGCCCGGCGCTCGAGGCGGTGGGCGATCAGCGCCAGCGCCATCTCGCGCGTCGTCAGCGGCACCTCGCGGTCGAGGAGCAGGTTGTAGATGAACTCAAGATCCTTCGGCGACAGGCTGAGATCAGACCACGTGGTGTCGGAGGCGGTCGAAGAAACGGACGGCATGTGGCGGGGAAAGGATCCAGAAGATAGGTTGCTGGATTATACTACATGCGCATTGCCGGGAGGGAACTGGTGCCGAACGACCTGGTCATTGTCGAGACGGTATCCGGGATGCTCGAAGCCGAGATCCTGCGCGGCCTGGTGGAAGCGGCGGGCGTGCGCGTGGAGCTGTCGCATGAAGCCGCCCTTTCCGCCTACGCCCTTGGCGTCGGACGTCTGGCGCGCGTCGATCTTATGGTCCGCCTCGACCAGGAAGAGATCGCCCGTCGGGTGCTCGAGGAATACCGCGCCGGAACGCTTGACCGCCCCGACTCCCCGGGCCCGCTCCCCGAGGACTGACCCCGTACCGCGCCTTCCCGGCTACGGATACGCCCTCTCAACCCACCGTTGCGGATCGACCGGTACCCCGCCTACCCAGACTTCCCAGTGCAGGTGCGGTCCGGTCACCCGGCCCGTCGCCCCCACCAGGCCAATCGTCTGCCCCTGCTCGACGATGTCGCCGGGGGCCACGAGGATCTCAGATTGGTGCAGGAAGGCAGAATACACACCCCAGCCGTGATCGACGATGATCGTCTTGCCGCGCACCGTCAGGGCATCGGCAAACACCACGCGGCCCCTCGCCGGCGCCGTGATGACGGTGCCCGTGCCGCCGTAGAAGTCCAGGCCGGTGTGGTAGTAGTTGTAGCCCAAACCGTTGTAGTTGCGGCGCGCGCCGAAGCGGGATGGAAAGCTCTCGGTGTAGCCCGCGGGGAAGACGAACGGTCCGTCCCACAACCGCTCGGGCGTGACGGGCGCCACAACCGCCGCGACCCGCTCATTCTCGGGCTGGGTCGTCGCCGGATCGATCGTCTCATCCGGAACGTTCAGGACCGGGTCGAAGCCGTAATCCCCGGAGGCGAGGTAGACAGGCTGGGAGAACGAAAACACTTCTCCACCCCCACCCGGGCTCACGCGCAGGGTCAGGTCGATCATCCCTGGCTCGGCCATGGCGTGGATCCCCTGTAGAGCCACCCAGCGCCCGCCCTCGGTCGGCTCGAAGTTGAGCACCCAGGGTCCCAGCATGCCCTCCACCACTTCGGGCGGCATGAGACTGACCTCAACCTCCGCGGCCCGCCCCTGCCGCGCCGGGAGCGGGTCGACGCGCATATCCTGGAGCGCTGCAGGTAGCCCAGTAGTCGGTCGGCCGGCCAACGGGACGATGATCGGCTCGCCCGGGACCGTCCACATCCGCGTCCCACGGTCGTTGATCGCCCGGAGCGTCCAGGTGCTCAAGCCGGTTCCCATCGAGCGCTCGATGTCGGTCTCATCGCGGGCGGCCAGAATGGGAGCCGCCTCGGTCAGGAGCAGGCCGTCACCCTGGCCCTGCGGGTAGATGATGTCTTGGCCGGTGAACAATCGTTCCGGATTGACCACCCGGTTCAGCCGCGCCAGCGTCGCCGGGTCAAGCCCATGGCGCAGGCTTATGCTCCGCAGCGTTTCTCCGAAGGCGATCGGGCGCGTTGCCAGCACCCCGGAGATGCCGTCGAAGCCAGGGATGGCCAGCTCGCGGCCGACGGACAGCGCGTCGTTGACGCTCATGTCATTGGCCGCGGCAAGCTCGTTGACTTCCAGCCCGAACTTGACGGCGATGCCCCACAACGTATCGCCGGCTTCGACGAGGTATACGGGCCCCAGCGCCTGGGCATCCACGGCGCCCGGCGCGGCGAGGCTGCTGCCCAGCAGCCCGACGATCAAGCCCAGCCTAGCCCAGCCGCGCATCAACGGTCTCCAGGACATCACCCCGAGCGACGCATTCTAGCACTCCGGGCTCGCCCTCCAGTACGTACTTGGCCGACGCCGAAGGGAAGTAGACCCTCCACGGCCTGGCCAGCCGGGTGTCCACGACGCGAAAGGTTTCATCCAACCAGATCACGCCCAGCGGCATGAAGACCATCCACATGTGGATCGCGGTCTGCGCACGACCCGGCTTGGCTTCCACCAGGAGAAGACCCCTGCCGGCGGGCATCGAGCGGCGGAAGGTCAGCCCGCGCAGTCGGCAGACGAACGAGCTGCACCAGCGCGCCATGAGCACGTGCCGACTCTGCGTAAGGTTCCTCACCTCAACCCAGCGTGCCATGCCTGCCTCCGCCGGCCGCCTTCACCTGCTGCCGTGGCGATGGACCGGCCGAGAAAGCGAGAGCGGCGCGGAACCAGCCTCCGCGCCGCGCCACTGTCAGCTTCCCCGCCTGCCCCGTCTCTATTGGCCAGGCCCAAGGATCTTCTCGACGCTCTCCAACAGTTCCTGCGGCCCGAAGGGCTTGGTGATGTAGTCATCGACTTTGGCAATATGCAACCCGAGGACCTTGTCGATCGACTGCGCCTTGGCGGTGACCACCACGACCGGGATCTCTCGCAAGGACGGGTCGGCTTTAATCTGTTGGTAGACCTCCCACCCATCCATATCCGGCATCATCAGGTCCAAGAGGACCAGATCCGGGCGCAGTCGGCGGACGGTCTCCAGCCCTTCGATGCCTCCGTTGGCGCCGATGACGTTGAACCCTTTCCGGCCCAGGATCAGCCGGACCAGGTCGATCATCTCGGGCTCGTCCTCGATGCAGACCACGCGCTTGGAATCAGGCGGCATACACGACCTCGAGCGTACCCTCTCGGCAGGGCTAAGTCTACACCCGTGCCCGTAGACCGCGCAACAAACCCCAGGTCCCAGTCCAGACCCTTCTGCCGGGGCGATTCGCCCGACCGCGGGTGGCTCCCCACGTCGTAGGAAGCCCTGGGAGAAACGAGAAGGGGCCCGGCGCTGACGAACTGCCGGGCCCCGATCCGCCAGGGAGGAAGGCTGCACGTTCAGGCGCTGCCCAACGGTTTCTCATAGTCCAGCCAGCGCTCGACCATATCGGCCAACTCGGCCTGCGCCTCGCGGTTCGTCGGCAGGTAGGTCGGCGTCTGGTCCGAGCCTGCACCCGTAGGGGCCGTCGGTTGTCCGAGTCCGACCGGCAGGACAGGTAGGCGGGCGGCGCGCATGGCGTCCACCGCGGCGCGATGGTGGGGTAGCCGCCAGTCATACTGGGTGACCAGGATGCCGAGTGTCTCGATATTGCGGTTCAGCTCATGCTTGATCTGCTCGAGGGTCGCCAGGAAGAACCACAAGGCGCGCAGATCGGGGATGTGCGGCTGAGTCGGGACCAGGACCGCCTGCGCCGCGGTCAGCGCGTTGACGGTCAACGGCCCGAGGCTGGAAGGGCAATCCAGGATCGCCACGTCGAAGTCGTCGGCCACCGTGCTCAGGATCCTGCGCAACACGTCCTCGCGCCCCATGCGTGAGATCAAACCCAATTCGGCTGCGGCCAGTGCCAGATCCGAAGGCGCCAGGAACAGGTACAGCCCCGGGACGACTTCCTTCAGCGTGTCCCACAACGGGACGACACCCGGGAGCGCGCCGCCGAAGACCTCGGCCATGCTTGTCCCTGCGGCGCTCTCAACGCCGCAGAAGGCCGTCAGCGTCGACTGCGGATCAAGGTCCACCAGCAGGACGCGCCGACCGCGCTCCGCCAGCGCAGCCCCGAGGGCATGCACGGTGGCGGTCTTCCCGACCCCGCTCTTGTGGTTGGCGACGGCAATGGTTCGCAAGGCTAGCAGATCATTCCAGTCGCGGGCCGGCGCGCGCAGCGGTGCCCGCTCGACGCTCGGCTTGCGACGCTCTTGAACATGGGGCTGTGTGACCTCGTCGCGGCCCCCACGCTCGGTTGCCACGTCCATTATCGTGCAGCTCCCTCCCGCTGGAAAGTCCGCTGCGGCGGTTGTGGGCACGCTGCGCGCGCCCGTGCGCCTCCGCCTCGATCCTCATCCTAGCACTGTCCCGGGCGCCCGGCGGCTTACACCTGGCTTGCAGTTGACCGGCATCGCAGGATCTCCTCACCGCTCGCCGCTGGACGGGCTGGGCGCCAGCAGTCCGGCCAGTGCGCCAACCGATGCAGAGCCGATGGCCAGCAAGACCTCCGGGATGGCACGATCCTGGAGCGCCAGCACAATGGCGCCGGCCACTGACCCCAGAATGGCCAGCGCCAACGCGCCGACGACGATTCGATAGATCCACACGTCGCTCTGCAGCGGCGTCGCCAGTCCGGCAATTGCCTCCGCCGGGTTTGCCTTGACGCGCGCGGCAAGCGCCGGATCGGCGTGCAGCGCCGCAGCCAGTTGTCTGAGGGTCTCGATCCTCTTGCTCATGATCCCCCTCCCCGTCCGCCGGTCCTCACCGGCCGGCCTGTGCCAGAGACCCGACGGCGCTCTCGACCGCTTCGAGAATCTCGCCAGAACGAACCAGTTCCTTCATCCGCATGTGGTCCGGGTACAGCGGCCGATCCTCCTCCAGGTGCGCTACGTGCCGCCGGATGACATCACGCGCGACCGCCACTCCCTTCCCGGGTGTATGGCTGCGGAAGTCCAGCGCCTGTGCCGCGGCCATGAACTCGATGCCCAGGATCCCGTACGCGTTGTCAAGGATCTGGCCGTTCTTCAAGGCGGTGTTCATGCCCATGGAGACAAAGTCCTCCTGGTCGGCGGCTGCAGGAATCGAGCCAACCGAGGCCGGTGCCGAGAGGATCCGCTGTTCGACGATCAACATGTCTGCCGTGTACTGGCTGAGCATCATGCCGGAGAACATCCCGGCGCCCCGGGTCAGGAAGGCGGGCAACCCGACGCTCAGCGCAGGGTTGGTGAGTCGGTTGAGCCTGCGCTCCGAGAGAACGCACACCATGGTGATCGCCGCCCCGGCCATATCCATCGGCAGCGACACCGGCGAGCCCTGGAAGTTGGCGCCGGTCAGTGTGAGCTTGAACTCCGGCAGGAAGATGGGGTTGTCGCCCACCCCGTTCAGCTCGATCTCCACCTGGGTGGCCGCGAACGCGATCGCATCGTGGGCCGCCCCGATCACCTGCGGCGTGGAACGCATCGAGTACGCGTCCTGGACTTTGCTCTTGAGTTTGCCGCTGATCAGGTCGGATCCCTGAATGCACTTCAGGATAGCCTGTGACGAGCGCACCGCGCCCGGGAAGCCGCGCACCTGGTGGACGCGCAGGTCGTAGGGCTTCATGCTGGCGATCAGCGCCTCCAGCGACATGGCGCAGGCGATCTCAGCCTGCATGAGCCAGCGCTGCATATCGTACAGGTGCAGCGCGCTCATCCCGGTCAGCAGGTTCGATCCGTTGATCGTCGCCAGTCCGTCTCGGGCCTGCAGGTCCGGGATCCGGATACCGGCGCGCTCCATCGCCACCCGCCCAGGCAGGCGCTCGCCCCCGAAGTACGCCTCGCCCTCACCCATCAGCAGCAGAGCGATCTGGGCCATCGGCGCCAGGTCCCCGGACGCCCCGACCGAGCCCTTCTGGCATACCACCGGGGTGACACCTTGGTTTAGCATTTCGATCAAGGTCTGGGTGATTTCCGGCCGGCAGCCCGAGTTCCCATGGGCATGCACGTTCACCCGGCCGGCTATCGCCGCCCGGACGTGTTCTTCCGGCGCCGGGTCACCGATCCCTGCGGCGTGGTTGTAGATCAGGTAGCGCTGGAACGCACGCACCTGCTCATCCGTCAGCACGATCTCGGAAAACTCCCCGATCCCCGTGTTGACCCCGTACATGATCTCGCCAGCCTGGATCTTCTCCTCGAGCATCCTCCGGCAGATGCGGATCCGCTCCAGGGCCTGCGGGTCCAACTCCACCGGCTCGCGTTTGCGCGCGATGCGGACGAGTTTGTCCAGCGTCAACCCGGAACCATTCAAGACGATCGTCATCCCGCGCTCCTCCCCGCCGGCAATAGAGAACGCCGCCGGCGGATTGCCTGCCGATTGTAGGCCGGGAATCCGGGCGCGACAAGCACGGATCCAGGTCCTGGGGCCCGCCGCCTGCCGCCACGCATACGCTCCAACCCGGCCTGCCTCCTGGCGCACACATCGCCTGCATTTCGTCTGCGAAGTGACCGTATAATCAAGAGGGAGATCGAAGGCGCGGGCGACGTGCCCGGCCGCCCTGCATGAGGCATGGTCGTGACCAGCACCCATCCCACCCGGGAGAGTCTAACCCGCCTGGCGCTCGACGAGATCTGCGGCGTGTTCGGGCTGGCGCCTGAGGCTCACTGGCGCGGGCTTCTTGAGTCTCTCTTCCAACGGACGGCGAGAGGCTTCGCCACGTTCGGCGAGACGTTCGACCAAAAGGTTGCCCAATGGGGATTGGACGGCGCCTCACGCTGGGCGGTATCGGTCTTTGCCAGCGACATATCGGTCGACGGGACCGAGTCCATTCCCGAGAAGGGGCCGCTGGTCATCGCCGCGAACCACCCCGGCTCGGTGGATGCCCTGGCCATCGCCTCCCAGATCCGCCGGGCTGACCTCAAGGTTGTAGCCAGCGGGCTCAGCTTCCTTCGGCATCTCCCTGAACTCAGTCGCCACCTGATCTTCGTGCCGCGACATGACACCCAGGGCCGGATGGCCGTCGTCCGATCGATGATCCACCACCTGAACGAGGGAGGCTCGATCCTGATCTTCCCCGGCGGGAACATCGAGCCGGACCCGGCGGTTCTCCCGGGAGCACCGGAGGCCCTCAGCGCCTGGTCGGGCAGCCTGGGCCTGGTGCTGCGGCGAGTGCCCCAGGCCCAGGTGGTCGTCTCCATCGTGAGCGGCGTCGTCACGCGGGCAGCCCTGCGCAATCCCCTCTCGCCGTTCGTGCGCTCGATGCGCGAGCGCCAGAAGGTGGCGGAGATCGTCCAGGTCGCAGCACAGATGCTCATCCGCAACCCGCTGGGGCTGACCCCCCGGGTGACTTTCACCCGGGTGCCGGACGCTGAACCACGCGAGGCGTTCATGTCCCAGCTGATGAGCGCCGCGCTGCGCCAGATGGAAGAACATGCTTCGTTGTGGCGTGGGCAATCGAGCCGGGGATCCGCTCTCGCCACGTAGCCACTCTCCCTGACCCTCCCCCGCCTTGAGGCCTGCTGCAGAAGGCACGCGGAGGCTGGCACCACACGGGCCTGGAAGTCCTCCTGCAGCACTCTGCTTCCGACGTCTTGGGCGCCAGCCGGCCCACCCATCGGGCACGGGATCCCATGCAGTAAACGGGATACGAAACGGCCCGCCCGGAGGACCGAGCGGGCCGCATGCGAGGCATGGCTTCCGGAACGGCCCTAGTCGCTGAGAACGGCGGCCGAGGTGTTCTCGCCCAGCCCGAGCGCAAGCTGGACCGGCCGCCGATCCGGCACGGCCGCCGTGTGCCGTTGATGGGCAAGGCGAGGATGTCGCGCGGCAGCCAGGTTGACGTAGTGCGAGAGCATGGCGCCATACGGGATCCCGGCTGCCTGGGCACACAGCGCCATACTGGCATCTGCGCTGATATCGGCGTTGGGGTTGATGTCCAGGACGTAGCACGCACCCTGGCGCAGCCGGAGATCGATGCGCGTATAGTCCGGACTGCCTACGGCCTTGTGCGCGCCGACCGCCGCTCGCTCCAACAGGCGTCCTTCGATTCGGGTTACGGGCGACGGCAGCCGGAAGATGATCTGCTCGTAGTGCTCGGAACCTGGCGTGAACTTCGCGTCATAGCTGCAGAGTCGGTCCCGTACCGAGGGGAACTCCCGGAAGTCCATCTCACCCGGAGGCAGCGCGACCGGCCTGCGACTGCCCCACACGCCGACGCGAAACTCGCGCCCGTCGATGAACTCCTCCACCAGCGCCGGTCCGAAGTCCTCCAGCACCTGCTCCAGCTGCGCCCGCAACTGGCTGCGGTTCTCGACAACCGATTCGGCGGAGATGCCAATACTGCTGTGCTCGAAGACCGGCTTCACGATCGCGGGGTAGCGATCCCACCGGGCGCCGTCGATCTTCTCGAAGACCCGCCCCTCGGGGACCGGCACATGCGCCCGCAGCATCGCTTCCCGCGAGCGCGCCTTGTCGCAGCTCAATTCCAGGACACGCGACGACGCACCCGTGAAGGTGAAGCCCAGTTCCTCCAACTGCCGCGCCACCATCGGCTCGCTTCGGTCCACCCCCGGGAGCGCCTCGCACCAATTGAGCACGATGAAGTCCTCGGGCGCGTAGCGGCGTAGCACACGGCGCAGATCCGGCTGCCGGACCGCGACCGATGTCACCGGATGTCCCACACTGCGCAGGGCGCGCACCGCGTCCAGGACCTGCTTGCGCGCGTACTTCGCGTCTTCCGCGGGCCAATCCGGGTCTATGTTATGGAGCAAGAGCACCGGCAGATCTGTGCGATCGTCGGCGGTCATCCCTGTCCCTCAGCTTCGCGTCCGTCCCGGGCTCCCACGCGTTTCAAGGCGCGTGCTCTCCGAGAGGGCGCGTGCAGCGCGCACACGGCGCGCACCACGCGCAATCGCTACGTCCCCCTCCGTTGTGCATGAGTCTTGTTCACGTCGCTCACCAACAACGAGCATCGGCGTTCCTATGATCACTGCTAGCTAGTGTATCGAAGTCTGTGGAGTGCGCAAGGGTAAATGGCCACCAATTTCCGGTCGCGCGAGTGCGCCGATGCGCTGCCGCGAGACGTCGCGCGCCATGCGCGCAACGGTTCGCGCACCTCCACACGCGCGATCGCGGCCGCCGTCGTCCCGGACTCCGCCGAACAGGCGAAGTCCCGCGCGCGACACACCTGCGTCTCGCTTCCAGTGCACTCCTCCCGCGCGACGCGGGTACGCGGGCGCACGCCATGCACCGATCACAACGCGCACGCACCATGGCCGTCGGCCGCGCCGGCCCGCATCGCAACGTCCGGCGTCTTCGGCGCGCGATTCCCGCTTCGACCGCGTGGCTTCGCCACCGCTCACTCGACCGCCTCGACGCCTTTGGATCGGCGTGACCCGCTGTCGACGCGGGCGCTCCGATGTTGCGTCCCTCGCGCGATCGTGGCGAACCCCTCGCCTGCCCTGGATCGTCCTCGTCCTTCTGGCGGCCGCGTGCCCTCGCCGCGCGCCAGCGCTTGCTGGACTCCAGTTCCAGCAAACGCGCCTGCGAGACGCGGGCTCGACGACCCCCTGGCCGCACTCCAGGCAGGCGGCCCTTCCCCACCTCCGGGCCAAGGGTCTACAATTGGGTGATCGCCGCGTTGAACGCGAGGCCGCGGCGGCGTGTCATGAGGCGGTAGACAGACTCGGGCGGAAAGGATGCGATCGTCCATCCCCGCCACCTTGTGGGAGCGTGCCTGCGATGACAAGAAAGATCGTTGGATACGTGCACATGCTGTGGACCTGTCCGCGCTGCACGACGCGCAATCCTGGGCCGCAGAAGTTCTGCAACGGCTGCGGGGGACCTCAGCCGCAGGACGCCGCCTTCGAGCAGGCGCCGGAAGAGAAGTTGGTGACCGACGCGGCGGAGATCGCGCGGGCCAAAGCAGGGCCGGATATCCATTGCCCATACTGCAACGCGCGCAATTCGAGGATCGCCAAGTTCTGCGGCGCATGTGGAGGGGATCTGGCCGGAGGCAAGGCGCGCGAGTCCGGCAAGGTCGTCGGCGCCTTTCGCGCAGGTCCCGCCACACCCATCGTGTGTCCGCGCTGCGGGACCAAAAACCCAGGCGCATCGCTCAAGTGCTCGAGCTGCAGCGCCAGCCTCGCGCCTGCACCCGCCGAGGCGCAGCCTGCGAGCGCCGTGCCCCGCGCGCGCCCCGCGGGGCGATCGCCGATCATGATCGTGGGCATCCTCGCCGCGGCACTCTGCGGTCTGGCTGCGGTCGGTTTCCTGTTGTTCGCCAATCGCAAGACCGAGCAGATCGGTGAGGTGACCTCGGTCGGCTGGGAGCGGCGTGTGGCGATCGAAGGGCTTCGCCTAGTCGAGCACGAAGACTGGCGGGATCAGATCCCTGTCGATGCTGATCTGGGCTCCTGCCGGCAGGAACAGCGCAGAACCTCTCAGGAACCGGTTGCCAACTCCGTCGAGGTGTGCGGCACGCCCTACACGGTGGACACGGGAAGCGGGTACGGCGAGGTCGTCCAGGACTGCGTCTACGAGGTCTACGACGACCGCTGCACCTACACCGTCCCCGAATGGACGGTCGTCGACACAGCCGTGGCGAATGGGATAGGCAACCTGCCGGCGTGGCCCGCGATGTCGCTGGCCTCGGACGAACGCCTCGGGGAGAAGACACAGACCTACTCCGTCGTCTTCGTGACCGCGAATGACAGCTACACCTATGCCCCGGCGGACGAAGCGGAGTATGCGGCGTACGTCCCCGGGAGCCAGTGGCTGCTCGTCATCAACGGATTGGGCGCCGTCACCCGCATCGAGCCGGCGCCCTAGTACGCGGGCGGAATCACCGAGCCCTGCCGTCCGGCAGGGCTCGGTGATTCTCGACACGTCCACGCCTCCGGCTGCGGCGGTTGATGCTGAGCAGGTCGGTCCGCTGCCCCCGCCAGAAGCCGCCTGACGGGCGCCGATCTCAGGGCGTGGGGGTCGGGAGGATCCCGCCCGGGACGATCAGCCCTGCAGCTGCCGGAGTACCCTGCGCCGCACCGCCGGCTGCGTCTCCCTCGAGCACAACGATCACCCCGCGCCCGCCCGGCGTGTACACCAGGTCGTCTGGTGGCTCGCCCGCTGCGCCCCGCAAGTCGACTCGCGTCCCGCAGTATCCCGGGAGGGTTTCGGTCGGAACGGTCCCGAAGCTGACCACGCACGTATTGTCGATCGCCACCAGGCTCTTGCTGGGGTAGTAGGCGCTGGTTGGATAGGGCGATCCGGCCGCTTCGAGGGAGTGGAAGTCGTTGTACTCCTGGCGGCCGGGGTTGAAGCCCGCGCCTTGCGCCCAGGCGCGCCAGGCGAATGCCTCGGGCGCACCGATCATCCACCGCGCGACGGCGATCTGGATCCCAGGCGCGTCGCCCGAAGAGGAGCGAATCCAGACGAGCGCCTGCGGCTGCGCAGAGATGGCGTCCTCACGCTGGGTTTCGAACCCATCCCACTCGGCCACCGGCGATTCTGCCAGCCTGGGCCGACTGCCGCCGACGTTCTTATCGGTGTCGAGGTAGGCCCGCATCGCCGCGGTCGCCCAGGCGGCCTCCGTCATCGGGCCGCCGATCACGAGCATATCCGGGCGCCCATCCAGATCGGTGTCGAACTCCACCGAGTAGTGCGCGCCGGATCCGGGGGCCGAAGCGGCGCCCAAGCGGAGTGTGACGTAGATCCACTCCCCCTCGACACTCAGGCCCGCTCCGATCAGGTCAAGGTCCCCGCGGTAGGAGCTGTCGGCGTTCGCGGGCCTCTCGTACAGGTTGGCGAACAGCAGATCCGGCCACGCGCCCGCCTCCGGCCGAGCGCCTTGCGGGGAGGCGGGATCGTCGGTCTGCGACTGCGCCGGCCCCGGCTCGCCCGGTGCGGAGTATGGGGCTTACTCTCCCGGAAGCGGTGTCCGGGTAGGCAGGCGCGTCGCCAGGGGAACAGGTGTCGCCCCAGGCGCACCGCAGGCGGCCAGGAGCGCAATCAGAATCCATCCGGTAAGCAGGATGTCAACACTCGTGCGGTAGCGCCTGGACGTCGGGTACCCTCCCAAGCAGCAGATTCGGACACGCCAACTGCGCCAGATCCTCACCGAGCCTGCCGCTGGATCGCTACCAGGGCGATGTCATCCGGCTGCGGGCTTCCGTGCAAGTAGTCTTCGACGTCCTCGAGCACGACTCGAACCACGTCCTCGGGCGAAGCGCCTGGCACGCGGCGGATCGAGGCCAGCAGCCGCCCGGTGCCAAACAGATCACCGCTCTCGGTGCACGCCTCGGTGACGCCGTCCGTGTACAGCACGAGCATATCCCCCGCTCCCAACTCCGCCACACCGGATTCCCAGCGGTCGTCAGGGAACATGCCCAGCATCCGCCCGGTGCGGGCCAGCGCCTCGGGCTCCGCGGCGTTCGCATGCCGAAAGATGAGCCCGGGATTGTGACCGGCGTTGCCGTAGATCAGCCGACCCATGCGCGGGTCCAGCGATGCCAGGAACACGGTGACGAAGCGGCCGCCATCCGTGTCCGTAAGGATCCGCGCGTTCGTCGCCGTGAGAGCGCGCGCCGGGTCGTCAGGGAACTCAAGCGTGAAGGTCCGCAGCAGAGACCAGCTCAAAGCCATGAAGAGCGCCGCCGCGGCGCCTTTGTCCACGACATCGCCGACAACGATCCCCAGCCGATCGCCCGGGAGCTGGAAGACACCGTAGAAATCCCCCGAGGTCTCCCGCGCCGGTCGAAATGCGGTCGCGACAAGCCAGCCAGGCAGCATAGGCACAGGATGCTGCAGGAAACTCCGCTGCAGGCTACCGGCCAGTGCCAGTTCCTGCTGGTAGCGGCGGTTGGCCTCCTCCAATTGGCGTTCGAGGCGCCGAAGCGCCAGGTGCGCCCCGACGCGCGCCAAGACCTCCTCTGCCTGGAATGGTTTCGTGATGTAGTCGATCCCGCCGACCGAGAAGCCCCGCACCTTGTCCTGGACATCATCGAGGGCGCTGATGAAGAGCACCGGGATCTCGCGCGTCCGAGCATCCGCTTTGAGGCGGGAGCAGACCTCGAAACCATCCATCTCAGGCATACGGATGTCGAGCAGGACCAAGTGCGGCGGAGTCGTGAGCGCCGACTCGAGCGCCCGGGCTCCGCTGGTCACTGCCCGGACAGCGTAGCCGTGCTCGGCCAGGATCTGCGACAGCAGCTTGAGGTTGTCCGGCGTGTCGTCGACGATCAGGATGCTCTCCGCGCCAGCCGCGGGACTAGGTTGCATGCATGCCTCCCGCGGCGCGAACGAGGGCCAAGATCTCATCGTGCTCAAATCGGGCGGAGAGGCCTATCAGGTAGTCCGCCAATCCGCTGTCCTGCTCGCGAATCTGCGCCAAGACGCCCTCGATGCGCTGCAGGTCCCCCAGCACTGTCGCCCGCTCGAGCTGGGCGAGCCGCGCGGCGGGAAGCCGAGTCAGGCGCGCCAGGACGCGCGGGCGCTCGTCAACTGCCGCACCGGCGGGAGCGCTCGGCTCCGTGCTCTCGGCGAAGACAAAGCGCACACCGAGATGCTGGGCCAGCGTCTCGAACAAGTCGTCCTCCCGGAACGGCTTGCGCATATACGCGTCGCAGCCCTGGGACAGGATGACCGCCCGCTCCTCTTCCAGCGCGCTGGCGGTCACGGCTACGATCACGGTTGCCTGCCCGCGCGTCGTCGCCTTGATGCGGCGGGTTGCCTCATAGCCATCCATGACCGGCATGCGCATGTCCATCAGGACGACCTGCGGCTCCCAGGCCTCCCAGGCCTGGAGCGCCTGCAGGCCGTCGGCCGCCTCGCGCACCTCGAAGCCCAATGGCGCCAGCGACTTCACCAGAAGCTTGCGATTGACTTCTTTGTCATCCACCACCAGTACACGATAGACCGGTTGTCCCGGCTCCAGCGCCACGACTCGTCGTGTGGGCAGCGCCATCCTCAGCTCGCCCGCATCCAACGGTTGGACCGAGATTTGGAGCCCGAAGGTACTGCCCCGTCCGACCTGCGAGCGAACATCGAGGTCCCCGCCCATCAGCCGGGCGAACTGCAGACTGATCGCCAGGCCCAGCCCGGTCCCTTCCTGTGCGCGCTGCCCGGCGGCTGTCTGCACAAACGGACGGAACAGCGCCTCTTGGTCTTCGCCCGGAATCCCGGGCCCGCTATCCTCGACCTCGAATCGCAGGATACAGCCCGGCTCGGCCGTCCCGACCTCGGCGCCGGCGATCCGCGCGGCGCGAAGCACAACGCCTCCCTGCGCCGTGAACTTGACCGCGTTGCCCAGCAGATTCATTAGGACCTGGCGCAGCTTGCCTTCATCCGCCCGGACATACTGCGGCACGTCGGACGTCCGTTCAAGCGTCAGACCGATGCCCTTCTGCCCGGCGCGCAGGGCGAACATCTCCTCCAGCCCGTCCAGCATGCGGTGCAGGTCGAAGCCCTGTTCGTTGAGGGTCGCCCGCCCGGCCTCGATCTTCGACATCTCCAGGACATCGTTGATCAGGCCCAGCAAGTGCTCGCCGCTGCGCACGATCACCTGCAGGTTCTCGCGCTGATCGGACGACAGGCTTTCCAATCCCGGCTGGGGTGCTGCCGAGGGACGCAGCATCAGCTGGCTGAAGCCGAGGATGGCGTTCAGCGGAGTGCGGAACTCGTGACTCATATTAGCCAGGAAGACACTCTTGGCCCGGTTGGCGGCCTCGGCCGCATCCCTCGACCGCCGCAGCTGGTCGAGAGCCTCGCGCAGCTCCTGCGTGCGCTCGGCGACCTGCGCCTCCAGCCGCCGGTTGAGCGCCTGGATCGAGCGCACGCGCCATGCAACACCTCCAACCGCGCTCCCCACGACAACCAGCGCGACCAGAATCCGGAACCACCAGGTTTGCCAGAACGGCGGCGTGACCACCACTTTCAGGCTGACGCCGGCATCGTTCCACACTCCGTCGCGATTGGCGCCGCGCACGCGGAAGGTATAGGTGCCGGGAGGGACATTCGTGTAGGTAGCGATCCGGCGCGAACCCACGTAGTTCCAGTCGCGATCCAATCCGTCCATGCGGTACGCGTACTGATGGGTCTCCGGGGCGGAGAAGTGGAGGCCCGCATAGTGGAAGCCGAAGAAGTCGTCCCGATAGGACAGGGTCAGCGAAGGGAGCTGGTCGATCGGCGCCGGGAGGGGCGTGTCCCCGCCGGGCATGACCGGGCGGTTGAACAGATCGAAGCCGGTCAGGACGACCGGCATCCGGTACGGATTGTCGGCGACTCGTTCCGGATCGAACACATTCAGGCCCTCGATGCCGCCAAAGTACATGAGCCCGGCGCGGTCCTTGTAGAACGCGCCCTGGTTGAACTCATCCCCCTGCAAGCCGTCCCGCATGCCGAAGTTCCGAAAGACCTCGTCCTCGGGATCGAAACGCGAAAGCCCTTTGTTGGTGCTGAGCCAGAGCTGTCCCTGCGGGTCCTCCAGGATGCCGTAGATCACGTCGTTCGGAAGACCGTCCTGCTCCAGGTAGTGAGCAAACGTTCCGGCCTCGGGATCGAAACGGTTGAGCCCGGCCGTGGTTCCAACCCACAGCCGCCCACGACTGTCCTCCAGAATCGTCAGGACGCTGTTGTCACTCAGGCTGGAAGGGTCCTCCGGGTCGTTCTGATAGCGGGTCACCTTGGCAGTCTCGCGGTTGAACAGGGCCAATCCACCGGCGAAGGACCCGACCCAGAAGCGACCCTGGCTGTCTTCCAGCATCGCCAGCAAGCCGTTGTCCGCGAACGTGTCCGGATCCTCCGGTGTGCCCGTGTAGACCCGGAAGGCATCCCGCGCCTCGTTGAATTTCGCCAGACCCCCGCCGGTCGCCATCCACAGCACGCCGTCCCGATCCTCCAGGAAGTCGAACACAAACCCCGGCGAGGGCAGCGTCACAAACTCCTGCGTTGTCCGATCCAGCCGCGAGACGCCTCCGTCGAAGGTACCGATCCACAGATCGTTCCGGCTGTCCTCTAGGAGCGACAGGATGAAGTTGCCTTGCAGGGCCTGCGGGTTGCCCGGCTCGGCCTGGTAGCTCGACCATGTCCCGCGGCTCCGATCAAACCGGTTGACCCCGCCGCCGTTCGTGCCAATCCACAAGATGCCCTGGCGATCCTCCAGAATGGCCCACACCTGGCCGTTGTTCAGCCCCCGCGGCTGCTCTGCATCGCTGCGCAGCAGCCCGAACTTCGTTCCCATCGGGTCGTAGCGGTCGACGCCAGCACCGAAGGTACCGAACCAGAGTACGCCGGCGCGGTCTTCGAAGACAGACCAGATGGAGTCGGATGCCAGGCTCTGCTCATCTCCTGGGAGCGGGCGAAGGTGCGAAAACGTCTGCCGCTCGGCATCAAAGCGGTCAAGTCCGCCGCCGTTGGTGCCGACCCACAAAGATCCCCCGTGATCGAAGAGAAGCTCGAACACCGCGCCGTTGCTGAGAGCATCCGGACTGCCCGGATCGGGCCGAAAGTGCGTGAAGGTGCCCGTAGCCGGGTCGAGCCGATCGAGGCCGGCGCTTCCCAGGCCGACCCAGATCCGACCTTCCGTATCCCCTGCGACGCACTGAACGCTGTTCTCGCTGAGTGAGCGCGGGTTCTCGGGGTCGTTCACGTAGCGCACGAACCGTTCCGCACCTGGATCCAGGCGTGAAAGCCCTCCGTCGAACGACCCGACCCACAGCGTCCCGTCAAGCGCGAGATACAGGTAGCTGACCGATATCCCGCCCAGCGATCCCGGATCGGTGGCATCGGTCTGATAGCGTCGAGACGTGCCGGTCCCAGGATCGAAATGCGCCAGGCCCTGAGTGGTACCGACCCAGAGGGTGCCGTCCGAGCCCCCGGCCAGGTAGTTGACCACATCGGAATTGAGCGACTGCGGGTCGCCGGGGACGTATCGGTGGTGCGTGAAGCGCTCGGTCGCCGGATCGAACAGGTCGAGGCCTCCGCCGTTGGTGCCGACCCACAGCCGCCCAAGCTTGTCGACCAGTAACGCATTGATGAAGTTGGAAGATAGGCTGTCGGGATCCTCCGGGTTGCGCTTGAATACGCGCAACTCGCTTCCGTCGTAGCGGTTGAGGCCGTCCTGTGTCGCCAGCCAGATGTAGCCGGTGGGATCCTGGGCGATGGACATGACGACGCTCTGCGACAGGCCCTGTGCGAGCGACAGGTGCTCGAAGCGGATGCGCGGTTCCGGCGGCCAAGGGACCGGCGAACGCACCGAAGCAGACGGCGTGGTGAGCGGGATTCCGATGGCCGAGGAGGAGGCGCGATTCGGCGGGGATCCGGCCAGGGTGATCGTACAGGCGCACACGGCCAGTAGAACGGAAGTGCCGTGCCGGCGTATCGAGCGGCCGGCCGTTGCCCAGGTATTGGATCGGCTCTTCATCCAATGCCTCCATGTCCTTCCGGCCGCAGGAAGCGACGGGTCGGAAGCGGTTCGGCAGTGCGCACGGAGGATTATACGTTCACCCAGGCACTCGAACGTGCCCGCGTCATACCGTCGGTCAGGTGCTCTTGAGGTGTCGTCGCCACAGGAATGAACCGACATGCGCGCGCGTTCGGGATAGAATACGCACCTTGTGTCTGCCGCCGGATACAGCGCGGCACGCGCCCCGCCCTCGTGGGCGGCCGAGGCCACTCCATGCTCCTTCGCCTCCAGTCTACATACCACGAGTACCCGAGCCGTTTCTGGGTTCTGGCCGGCGCGTCCTTCATCGATCGAGTCGGGGGGACGATCCTCCAGCCGTTCTTCGCGCTGTACGTCACTCATCGCTTCGGCGTCGGGATGACCGAGGCGGGATTGTTGTTCTCGGTCTTCTCCGTCTCTGGGTTTGCCGGCAACATGCTGGGCGGCGCCCTGACTGACCGCTTCGGTCGCAAGGGCATGGTTCTGTTTGGTCTCATCTTCAGTGCGCTCAGCAATCTGACCATGGGCTTCGTCGGAAAGCTTTCGACCTTCTACGTTCTGGCTGTTGTTGTCGGATTCCTGTCCGACGTCGCCGGGCCGGCTCACGGTGCGATGGTCGCAGACATTCTTCCCGAGCATCAGCGCGCCGAGGGGTTTGGCGTGCTGCGTGTCGTAGGCAACCTGGCCTGGATCGTCGGGCCGACGATCGGCGGGCTGCTGGCGTCGCGCTCCTTCCTGCTGCTGTTCATCCTCGACGCAGCGTGCAGCCTCGTCACAGCCGGGATCGTTTTCCGCCTGCTACCCGAGACGCGGCCGGAGGCGCGCCAGACGGCGCAGCGCGAGTCCATGGCCTCCACGTTCGGCGGCTACTTCAAGGTCCTGTCCGACGGCGTGTTCCTCTCCTTCATCCTGATGGCGGCGCTGATGAATCTGGTCTACCTGCAGATGTACTCGACGCTCTCCGTCTACCTGCGCGATGTCCATGCCGTCCCGGCACAGGGCTACGGGTTCCTGATGAGCGCCAACGCCATCCTGGTCGTCCTCACTCAGTTCTGGCTCACCCGGCGGATCCGCCGCTACCCGCCGATGTTGATGATGGCCGCGGGAACGGCTTTGTACATGGTCGGTTTTGCCGCGTACGGCTTTGTCGCGGCCTATCCCGCCTTCCTGGCGGCCATGCTGGTGATCACCGTAGGCGAGATGATCGTCATGCCGGTCTCGAACGCGCTGGTGGCGCGCTTCGCGCCGGCCGAAATGCGCGGGCGCTACATGGCCATCGCCGGGGTCTCGTGGGGGATTCCCGCCGCCATCGGCCCCCTGGCGGCCGGTGTCATCCTGGACAACTACAACCCGAACCTGGTGTGGTATGCGGCCGGCGCGCTTGCGGCGGTTGCCGCGCTCGGCTTCCTGCTTCTGCATTCTGCCGCACGCGCCCGCCTGGCATCGTCGGAGCTCAGGACGGAATCCGCTCCCGGCTAGCCGACCGCGCCAGGGGTCTCACATCCCGGATCCCATCCGCCGCGCGATCGTGCGCGGCGGACTCGTTCCACCTCGGCTCTCCGGACGACGGCGCTTCGAGTCAGGCGAGGGAGATCGTCTGCGCGTAGGACGGGGCGTGGAACGAGATGCCTGTCCCCTGCAGCAGCTCCGACCACAGGTGCGGCGCCTCGGTGTGGACCGGCACCAGCACCTTCGGCCGCACCTCCTGCACCAGCCGGACGAGTTCTGCCTGCCCGGCATGACCGGAGGCATGGTAGCCCGCAACCGGCGTGACCTGCGTCACCTCGCCGCGCTCCCCGCGGGCTGAGACCTGCAGCCCCACCAGCCGCAACCCGAGATGCTCAGTCCAGGTCCACAACCGGACGAGATCGACCATCTGCTCTTCGTCATACGCCTGGCTGTTGGAGAAGAGATAGATCCCCCCGGGCCGGCCGCCCAGGAGCAGCTGTAGATCCAGCATGTCGGCCACATCGGTCAGCGAGAATGCCAGGATGACCTCGCCCGGATGGGCGATGACCTGCCGTGGCCCGCTGATGCTCGACCGGTACCGCTCGCGCACCAGGCGCTCCCACTTCTGCTCGCTCGCTTTGGGATCGTCGTAAATCCCCACCTGGGCGAGTGTTAGCGAGTCGGGTGCATCGGGGTCGGCGAGATGGATTGCACGCAGGAGGTAGGCGTCCTTCGGCTGGAGCAGCAGCCTTCGGCCGGTATCGGCGGCGATGCGCACGAAAGCCAGCAGGCGTTCAACATTCCGTGGCGCGAAGTCGGCGACGACAAGCTGACCGGCAGCGGCGCGTACGGCCTGCAGGCAGGTATCCTCGACCTGGGCCTCGGACGTGTACCCACTGCCCGTCAAGCGCGTGCCCTCGCACACCAGGGCCACGGGCTGCAGGGCCGCCATTGCATCGGCGAAGGCCTGCGTACGCGCCCCGCCGGTGCCGTGGAAGCGCAGGTCGCCCGTGTAGGCGACCCAGCCGGCTTCGGTCTCGACCGCCACGGCGATGGCCCCATACAACGAGTGATCGACGGGATAGGCGTGCAACCGCAGTCCGGCGATCGGGGGTGCCGGCTGCGTCGACAGCTTGCGTGCGGGCGCCGTCGACCAGAAGGCCGCCGCCGAGTCGAGAGGGTTCTCTCCTGCCTCGCCCTGCGGATCGCCATCCAGGAACCACCACGGCCGCGAAGTCGCCTCCTCGCGTTGGGCAATGAGAAGACCCTGAGCGTCCGGCACGCGCGGCAGGATGAAGGGCGCGCCGCCCACGCCCGCCTGCCCGGTGTCGAGCAGCACCTTGCTGATGAAGGCTGTCATGCGGGACGATGCTGCCGGCACCTCGGGCGTGGCGTACCCCAGATCGCTGATGTGATCCTGATGCGCGTGGGACAGCACGACCAGGTCGACGGGCGGCGCATCGCCGCGGCGAAGGTCGCGGTACGCCTCACCCCTATGCAGCTCAAAGAAGCGCCAGAACGCATCCGAAGCCTCCGGCCTGGCATGTACATCGAAACGTGTCACGCGACGCCGGCCTTCCGGAGGGATCTCGGTCACATTCAGCAGGTCGGGGTCGAGGATCGGGACCAGATCTTCACGCAGGAGCCCGCGCAGCGGCGGGATCAGGCCAAGGGCCAGAGGATCAAGCAGCCCTCGGCTGACGCGCTCTTTGATGTAGACGCCGTCGAAGAAGGCGCCGTAGCGCCCGAAGGCTTTGCCGAAATCGAAGAGGATCCGGCGTCCGCCATCCTCGAGCAGGATCTTGTTGCCGCCGATCTCCTCTACGCCACCGTAGCACGTAAGCGTCGTAGCCAAGGCCAGCCTCCCGGGACGCGCGTCCCTATCCTACACCGCCTGCCAGCGCCTGGGCCGGGGCCGGCCCGGCCGACGTGGGCATCACGATCCGCGCCCGGATTCCTGGTGCGCCTCGTCCATGCGCTCGCCTGGGGTTCCGGGTCATACCGCGCAGGCCGTCGATGATTGGGGGTAGGCCCTCGAAAAGGGCCCGATTGCAGCGCCGCCAACCCCCGGCTCGGATTGGCTCGAGCATCGGGTTGCGCTAGACTCCCATCGTCCGGACGCGCTTCACGAACCACACCCGCCTCGCTCGGAGGATCCGATGGATTACACGAATCTCGGCCGCAGCGGACTGAGCGTGAGCCGCCTGTGTCTCGGCACAATGAACTTCGGTCCACACACGGGCGAGACCGAAAGCTTCGCCATCATGGATCGGGCCCTCGAACTGGGGATCAACTTCTTCGACACGGCCAACGTGTACGGCTGGCGCCTGGGGAAAGGCGTCACCGAGTCGATCCTCGGGCGCTGGTTGGCGCAAGGCGGCGCGCGCCGCGACTCGATCGTCCTGGCGACGAAGGTCTACGGCCGGATGGGCAAACGCCCTAACGAGGGACGTCTCTCGGCCTATCACATCCGCCACGCGTGCGAGGAGAGCCTGCGCCGCCTTCAGACCGATCACATCGACCTGTATCAGATGCATCACATCGACCGCAAGACGCCCTGGGATGAAATCTGGCAGGCGATGGAAACGCTCGTGGCGCAAGGCAAAGTCCTGTACGTCGGTTCCAGCAACTTCGCCGGCTGGCACATCGCCCAGGCACAGGCTTCGGCATCCACCCGCCACTTCCTCGGGCTTGTGAGCGAGCAAAGCCTGTACAACCTGAACGCCCGGGCGATCGAGCTGGAGGTGATTCCGACGTGCCGGGCCTTCGGGTTGGCGCTGATCCCTTGGAGCCCGCTGGCTGGAGGGCTGCTGGGCGGCGCCCTGGGCAAGGTGAAGGCCGGCCGCCGCGCCTCGGATGAGATCCGCAAGGAGGTCACCCAGCATCAACCGCAACTCGAGGCGTACGAGAAGCTGTGCCGCAAGCTTGGCGAGGGCCCCGGGGACGTGGCTCTTGCATGGCTGCTCCACAATCCGGCGGTCACCTCGCCGATCATCGGCCCGCGCACAATGCAGCAGTTGGAGGGCAGCCTGAGAGCGCTAAGGCTCAAGCTGTCTAGGACCGACCTTGCCAAACTCGATGAAATCTGGCCCGGGCCCGGCGGCGAAGCCCCCGAAGCCTACGCCTGGTAGACGAAGCCACCGCGAGCGACAAGTCCCCTCGGTCAGCCACATTTCCCGGGAATGCAGCGCCCGGCGCAGGCCGGGCGCTATCTATTCAGCGGCTCACGCCAAGCTCTCCCGACCATTGGTGACGCCACGATCCCGCGCCGGATCTTGTCTAGCGGCGGGTGATGCGCAGGCTGTGGACGTCTCGATCGAGCCCATGCCGGTAGATGAGGGTCTGCGGGTCGCTACCGGGTTCCGCCTCGCCATCGGACACCGTCACGCGGCGGCCCTCCGGATACTGCTGCTCAGGGACGTACACCAGCGTCGGCTCTGTGACCTGCGAGTCGTGCCGGAACTCGAACTCGAAGACACCGGTCCTCCGGTCGAAGGCCATGCGCAGCGGATCGCCGGCGACGGCCACCGGATAGGGTCGGAGCAGAGCGTCCAGTGCACGCCCGCCCGAGTCAGGGTCCTGCGGATCGGCCTGCTGATCGCGGCTGAAGACCGAGAAGTCCTCATCGTTCCACTGGTCCCCGCGAGCGTTGGTATTGTCGGAGGTGTAGTCCCAGAGCGTCGCCGACAGCAGGTTGGCTTCCAGGGCCTGCAGGCTGCGATCGAGGGCGCTCGACTGTTTGCCGAAGTCGCCGGTACGATAGGCACGCTTCTCGTCGAGGTCCCACGGTATGCCGATCTCGCCGATCAGCGTTGGCACGCCGCCCAGACGCTCGACCGCCGCCTGCCGTTGCGCGGCCAGCTGGGCAACGCAGGAACGGCGGACGCGCCCGGCGCCCACAACGAGCTTCGCGCTCACCATGTCCAGCCCCATGAACGGAATGAACCGCTTGAGAACCAGAGTGAGGCCATCGTACCAATGCGGCGCCCACACGGTGCCGGAGGGATCGCCCTTGTCCCAGTGAGGCGGCGGCAGACCCGGCTCGCTTTCCAGGAAGATCGCCGCGTCCGGATCGGTACGTCGGATCTGTTCGGCGAACCGCAAGGCGAAGGGCTTGTAGTAGTCCTGGGTGAAGTTCACCTCCCTGCCCCGCACGCGATGGAAGTAGTCGGGTTTCAGGAGCCGGGCGGCGCCCCCGGCCTGGGTCCACACGCCGTGCGCGATCCACAGGCATCCGGCGCCCTCCCGCCAGGCCCGCAAGCCTGCTGGGTTCATCACCTGACGTCCGATCTTGCGCATGCCGTACATGCGGATCCCCCACGTCGGGAGATCCAGCGTGGCGCCCTCGCCTAACTGCATCGACTCGAACGGTGTAGGCGCTGCGCCCAGGCGCGGCAGCGGAGGCAACGCGTCCAGGTCACGGACGCCGATGAAGCCCGCCGAAGGTTCGTTGAACGTGTCGTAGCCGACGACGTGTGATAGGCCCGTCAGCCTCCGGGCAATCTGGGCGATCGCCTCCAGGAAATGATGCTGCAGGTAGTCCTGGATCGGCTCCCCGTCGACCTTGAGCCTGGGTGCGAAGTCGCTCCCGCCGAAGAACAGCGTGAACATCGTCGCCGACGCCAGTTTGCTCGCGTTCGTCGGCCAGATCATGCGCGGCAGAGGATCGCCGTGCTCCTGGTGCAGGAACGCCGCCCCGGTGGCGTGCAGATTGCGCAGGTCGAATCCGGCGGCCTCCAACGTCCAGGCCGGTGCGCCGTCCCCACCGGTGAACCGGCTCCAGACATCCTGATGAGGGTCGATGAACAGGGAGAGCCCGTGCTCCCCGGCCTTGCGGACGATCGCCTCCAGGTACTCGAGGTACTCGAGATCGTACTGGCCGGGACCGGCATGCTCGATCGCCTCCCAGGTCGTGAGCAGACGCAGAAAGGTCAGGCCCCAGCGCTTGAGCCGGCCGAAGTGCTCGTCCGCCTCGTCCAGCGGGAACGGGCGGCCTATGAACGATGCCTGACTCGGGTTCTGCAGGCTGTCCCGGCGATAGGTGGCGCCATCGGGACTTGCAGGGACCTTGGAGCTGCCCCCCAGGTTGACGCCGCGCAGGATCAACCGCCGTCCGTGTTCATCACGGAACCATGGGCCGTCCACCCGCACCATGCCTTCCGCCTCCTTGAGTCTACGGACCGATGACCGGCTTCAGGATTACCCAGCTGGCGCCGCCATTCCGGGTGCGCACGAGCGCAATGTCCTCTTCCGTACGCGCCACCGCCCATCCGTGACTCTCACCCACGAACGAGAACTGCCCGTCCCAGTTGACCCTGTGGACGAACTCCCAGGTCTGTCCCCCATCGCCCGTCCGGTAGATGTCGCGCCCGAGTGCCCAGCCGTGCGAGGCATCCAGCCAGAGTAGCTGGCCACCGGGGTAGTCTCGTTCCTCCCAGGTCAGCCCGCCGTCCTGGGTCCGGTACAGCGCGTGGGGGCCATAACGCTTGGTCTCGCCTTCAGGGCCCGGTGTGTCGAGATACTGAGAACAGGACACGGCCAGTGTGCCGGCGCGCGTGCTCGCCAGGTTGATCGAGTGCGGCGCGCACAGGTACGGATACGTGTAGCCCTCCGGCAGACCGGAGGGAGGCGGCACCGGCATCTCCACCCATTCCACGCCGCCGTCGGACGTCGTGATCACGGTCACCTGGTCGATCAGTCCACCGCAATCGCGCGTCATCCATCCGACCGAGGCATCCGCGAACTCCAGCCCGGTCTTTGGGCAGCTATGGACCGGTTGCTGAGCGTAGGGATCCAGGACCCGCACCCACGTCCCGCCCGAATCTTGGGTCGTGTAGAGGGCGATGTACTGGTGCATCATCCCGGCGTCGATGGCCGCCATCAGCCATCCGAAACCGTCGTCCAGGACGTCAAGCGAGAGAGGCTCAAACCAGCCCGAGCCGAACGGCGCCTCGATCAGGGTGCTGGGCAGCCATGTCGCCCCGCTGTCGGCCGTGCGCCAGACCACCACGGTGATTGGGTCCCGGTCGAGGTCCATTGCCCCACTGTAGAGCACCCAGGCGCGCCGTCCATCGTCCGAAGTCGCCAGCGTGGCCCGACGTGGGGCATCCAGCGATCCGGCGTATTCCGGCGGGGAGACGTCCGTCCAGGTCGCGCCTCCGTCGGAAGTGCGCACGATGTGATCAAGATCATCGTCGCTGCGAGCGACTGCCCAGCCGGAGGCGACGTCCAACATCTGGATGAATTGGATGCTGATCCCCTCACCCGCAGTCAGGCGCCCGACCGGATCCGCCACCGGCGTAGGAAGGCCCGGCGTCGGGGTCGACGGCTCCTCCGGCGTGGGTTCCAGCGACGGCGAGGGGACACCCGTTGCCGGCTGCGGGGGCGGCGCGCTGGTCGCGGTGGCGGCCGGCTCGACGGTTTCGGTGCCACAGGCGGCGAGCATCCATCCGAGAAGGAGTGCGAACAGCCCGCGCCTGACTTCGCGACGCACCATCCGAGCCTCCTGCTGCACGATCACGACGATTCTATCCCCGCATGTCCCTCCTCGCACGTGGCCCGGGATGGGTCGCGCCTGCCCTCTGCCAGCCGACCTCCGCACCCCCACGGACAGGGGATGCTCGTCCCACCGTCCCAGAAGCAGGGGGAGGCATCAATGCCACGATAGGGGCACCATCCCCCATCTGGAAGCGATTGGCCCCTCCACCAATGCCCGCAACTGGAGCGCCCGGCACGCTTTCTGCATCCCGCAACCCTGCAAGTCAGGCCCGGAAGGGAGTAGCCCGGCATCCCACGAGCCGGAGGGAAGGTGGACGATGGAACGAACAGCGGCGCGCGGGAGGACGGCCCCTCTCACCAAGCCCAGGATGACAAGACCGCGGCGAATCCTGATCGTCGAGGATGACGATCAGAACGTCGCCGTCCTGCGGAACATCCTCGAGATCATGCTGGGTCAGCGCCAGGTCCAGGTGGCGCACGACGGGCACGAGGGAATCCGTATGGCCTACGAGAGTCCGCCTGACCTGATCCTGATGGACCTGTCTCTGCCCAAGCTGGACGGATGGCAGGTGACCCGGTCGCTGCGCAGCAACCCCCGGTTCAGCAAGACGCCCATCCTGGCCGTGACCGCCCATGCCATGAAAGGCGACCGGGAGAAGGCCCTGGCGGCTGGCTGCAGCGACTATTTCGCCAAGCCGATCGAGGTTGACGAATTTGTGCGATTCATGCGACCATACCTGGTATCGCGCTGACCTGGCGCGTGCCGGGGGAACTCCATGGGGAAGTTGGGCGCCTGGTGGCACGTGCTCGCCTGCGTCGGATCGGGCTTGCGCAGCGGCCAGCAGGCCGACACGATGTTCCGCTTCTACGTCCACCAATCCCTGGCGGACATCGGCTTCTTCGAGTTCCTGCGCGAGCCCCGCACGTACGGTGAGATACTCGCCCGGTTTGGCTTCATCGACGGCGAGTACACTCGGGAAGTGATGGATACGCTGGTGAAGGATCCCCGGCATGTCCTTCAACTCAACGAGGGGCACTACGGCCTGCATCCCCAGGCACGGTTCCCGTCGCTCGACGAGATCCTGGCCAAGGTTGATCCCCGGATGCGCACTTTCGCCTCCCTGGTCGAGGGGTTGAAGGAGAACGTCCTCGACCGGCTGCGCGAGGAGCGTATCGGCATCGCCGAGCTCTTTGAGCGCGGCGAGTTCTCCCTGGTCGATCGGCTCAATGCGTTCCAGGGCGGAAGCCTCTACTCCAGGATGCGCCTGGGGACCCTGGCTGTGGTCAGTCGAGAGGAGAGGGATTGGCTGAAGGGGAAGCGCCTTCTGGACGTCGGGTGCGGAACTGGGCGTGAGACGGCAGAGCTCTGGCTCCAGTTTGGCGGCGACATCCACATCACGGCCATCGATCCCGTGCCCGGGATGATTGAGCACGCCGACGAGAACTTCGAGACGCTCGTCGATGAGACCTCTCCGCAACATCCTCCAGTGACTCCCGAGAATCGTCCGATCTTCAAGTTGGCCAGCGCCACGCAGCTTCCCTTCGAGGACAACAGCTTCGACGCCACTTTCTGGCTGCTTGTCCTGCATTGGACGTCTGACCCGAGACGAGCGATCAGCGAGGCGGTCCGCGTCGTCCGTCCGGGCGGGCTGCACCTTTCCTGCAACGCCTTCAAGCCGGAGGCCCATCCGTACACCAACCTCGCCATTCGCGGTCACCGGAACTCGTTCGGCTTCTTCTGGCGTGAGGATTTCCGCCGCTGGTTCCGCGAGCAGGGGGTCGAAGCCGATCCGGTCACCCCCGCAGGTTTCACGTGCGCCCGGAATCGCAAGGACTTGCTTTCGGTCCCGGCATATGTGAGGGCACCGTCATGAAGATCGAGAACCCCTTCAGGGCCCAGTCTCCCTACCTTGTGGCCGAACGTACGCGGCGCGCTCGCATGATCGATGCCGTGGCGAAAGCAGGGACCTACATCGCGATTCCGATAGCCCTCGCCGTCACCCCCTCGCTGATCCTGGCGTACTCACCGCAAATGGCGATCGTGACCATCCTGTGCCTGGCGATCGTTCCGTGCTGCCTCCTCGTCCGGCACTTGGTGAAACGCGGGCACGTCGACGCGGCGGCCTGGTTCAGCATCATGGGCGGCATGACTGTCCTGCTCTTGAACACGCAGCTGATGGAAGGCCTCAATCCACTGCTGGTGCCCGGATTCCTTGTCCTCATTATCGCCGCCAATCTCTTTCTGCCCTCGCCCTATCCCTACGCTGTAGCTACTGCCGCAGCCTTCCTCTACCTCCTCGAGCGGCAGGCGCGGACCGGGAGTCTCCCGGCGGCGCAGGTGAATCCCATCGCGGGGGATATCTTTCTCACCACTGCCACGATGGCGGCGTTCATCTTCGTGGCATTCCTGAACCAGCTGATCACTAGCGACCTTCACCGCGCACTCGATGATGCCACCCACAACCTGCAGGAGGTAAATCGCAGGCTGGCCCAGGCGAGCGAGATGAAATCGCAGTTCACCGCACGCACCAGCCACGAGCTGCGCACACCGCTCAGTTCGATCATCGCCTTCACCGACCTGGCCCTGAGGGACTCGTATGGACCCCTCGCCCCCAAGCTGCGCGACGCGCTGACGTATGTGTTCAACAGCTCACGCCACCTGAAGGACATCATCAACGACTTGCTCGACCTCTCCAAGATCGAAGCCGGCCAGCTCCAGATGGCGGACGAAGCGCTTTCGCTGCCCAAGCTGGTGGAGGCGGTCGTCGGCGTCGCGGCGCCGATGGCGACAGAGAAGGGCTTGCGCTGGTCGATCGCGGTCTCGCCCGAGATGCCGCACGAATTCCGAGGCGACAAGAGCCGGCTGGAGCAGATCCTGCTGAATCTGACCGGGAACGCGCTGAAGTTCACCGAGAAAGGCTCGGTGACCCTGGGCATCGACCGGACCGCGAGCGACCGCTGGCGGATCGAGGTCCGCGACACAGGGCCCGGCATCCCCGAGGATCAGTTCGAGTCGATCTTCGAGGCATACCGGCAACTGAATGGGACGGCCTCCCCGTCGAAGGTCAAGGGCACCGGCCTCGGCCTGGCCATCACCCGCCACCTCGTCCGCCTGATGGGCGGGACGATCCTCATCGAGAGCACGCTTGGCAAGGGATCGACCTTCACCGTGGAGCTTCCCCTTCGCACCGGGAGCACGCCTGCGTAGGACACACGCCCCCACCCACCCGAAGGCACTCCCAGTTCGTCCCGGCCGGCTCTCTTGAGCCGGCCCTTGTCATGCTGCGTGTCGGTCGTCCGCAAGCGATCGAGCCTCCCGGTCGCATGAGGCCGGCATGAGACTTGCCCTGCCAGAGCCTTGCTCGGCATGCGTCACACAGGACAAGCCGCCCGACCGGGTCGGCGTGACTTATCTCCCTCTAAGGAGGTTGGGACGGCTGTGGTAGCATTGCCGACGTACCTCTTGTCGATCGTTAGAGCGCTCCGAACTTGATATCCCGTCCCGAGAACAAGCGAGGGTTTCCTCCCACGGCGGCGCCCGATCGGCGGCCGCTGGTCGCGTTGCACGATGTGGTCAAGGTCTATCCAACCCCGGACGGCGGGTTCCCGGCGTTGCGCGGGGTGAGCGCCGAGGTCTTCCCGGGGGAGTTCGTCGGCGTGATCGGCAAGTCCGGCGCCGGCAAGTCCACCCTGCTCAACATGATCACCGGCGTCGATCACCTGAGCTCCGGCGAGGTCGTGGTTCAGGCCAATGGGCACGCGGTCTCAATCCACGACCTGAGCGAGAGCGACCTGGCGCTCTTCCGCGGCCGTACGATCGGCGTCGTCCATCAGTCCTTCCAGCTCCTGGCAATGCTGACGCTGCTCGAGAACGTCATGCTTCCGATGGATCTGACCGGGCGCTACAGCCGCCGGCGGAGCCGGGAGCAGGCCCTCGAACTGCTGCGGCTGGTCGACATCGAAGAGCACGCGCACAAACTGCCAAGCCTGATCTCGGGAGGGCAGCAGCAGCGCGTCGCCATCGCACGCTCGCTGGCCAACGACCCTCCGCTGCTGGTAGCCGATGAACCGACTGGCAGCCTGGACTCGGTCACCGCCGAGACCGTCTTTGGCGTCTTCGAGCACCTGGTCGCCCAGGGCCGGACGATCATCATGGTCACGCACGACCATGGACTGGCGCCGCGCTTCAGCCGTTGCCTGTACCTGGCCGATGGCGAGTTCGTCCCCGGCGAGCCACCACTCCCTGCAACACCGCCTCCTGGCCGCCGCAGGCTCCATCGATGACGCCCCCGGAGTCCCCCGCACCCACCCCGATGATCGATCTGCGTCGGGTGGTCAAGACCTTCTCCAACGCTGCCGGTTCGTTTGAAGCGCTGCGCGGCGTCGATCTGCGGCTCATGCCCGGCGAGTTCGTGTCCATCGTCGGCCGCTCGGGCAGCGGCAAGTCCACGCTGCTCAACATGATCACCGGCATCGACTTCCCCACCTCCGGCGAGGTCCTCGTGGGCGGGGCCGACATCTACCGGCTGAGCGAAAGCCAGCGCGCCCTGTGGCGCGGGCGCAACGTCGGCATCGTCTTTCAGTTCTTCCAACTGCTGCCGATGCTGACGCTGCTCGAGAACGTCATGCTGCCTATGGACTACGTCGGCGCCTACGCTTTCGACGAGCGCCCGGCGCGCGCCCGGGAGTTGCTCGAGCGCGTCGGCCTGCACGACCACGCCCACAGCCTGCCGGCCGCGGTCTCGATCGGCCAGCAGCAGAGCGCCGCCATCGCCCGGGCCCTGGCTACCGATCCTCCCCTCATCGTCGCCGACGAACCGACCGGGAACCTGGACTCGCGCTCCGCTGCCGTGATCATCGAGTTGTTCGACGGGCTGGCCTCCCAGGGCAAGACTATCGCCATGGTGACCCATGATCCGTCGCTCACCGAGCGCACGTCGCGGACGGTGATCATCTCCGATGGCGAACTGGTCGACGAGAGCATCGCCCGGGCCTTCCCGCGTCTAGGTCATCGCCAGATGCTGCAGACCACCCGGCAGCTCGAGCGGCTCTCCTTCCAGCCCAATGCCACGATCGTGCGCCAGGGTGAAGGAGTCGGATCGCTCTTCGTCATCGAGCGCGGCTGCGTGGAAGTGGTCCTGCTCGGCCGGCGCCGGGGAGACGTCACCGTCGCCCGGCTGTGCCCGGGGGACTACTTCGGCGAGATCGAGTTGCTCCGGGGCGGGAAGTCCATCGCCAGCATTCGTGCCGCGCCCGATGGCCCGGTCGACCTGCTCGCCCTGCGCCCCGATGCCTTCCGCCAGCTTCTTGCACATGATACTGGAAGCGATCAGCGGGATTGATTCCACGGTGGCGGTCACGTCGCGCAGGGCATACAGGCGCCGGTCCAGCGGCGCGACTTCAGCCGTCTGCGATATCAACGCGCAACCGATCCGTTCCAGTTGCGCCCGTTAC
>Ga0209253_10000579_pt1 | contig 31701 bp, 31 predicted proteins | sample FrelakmetBRP12BR_FD_187145 | JGI IMG/M metagenome (GOLD analysis project Ga0209253, IMG submission 187145) | Freshwater lake sediment microbial communities from the University of Notre Dame, USA, for methane emissions studies - BRP12 BR (SPAdes)... | ecosystem: Environmental > Aquatic >... | reverse complement strand
GCCCAGGCGAAGGAAGTGAAGTTCCTGCCGGCCTATTTCCCCTTTACCGAACCATCGGTCGAAATGCATGTGCGGCATCCGCGCCTGGGGTGGATGGAGTTGGGCGGAGCGGGGCTATTCCGCGCTGAGGTCACATTGCCCTTAGGCGTCACCGTGCCGGTCATTGCCTGGGGGCTGGGGTTGGATCGCATGGCGATGGTGGCGCTGGGTATTCACGACATTCGCGAATTGTTCACTGACAATCTGGACTTGATCCGGACCACGAGAGGCATCTTCTAGCGAACGCCATGCCGACGATTTCTATTTTTAAAGACGACATCGAATCGCTGCTGACTCCCGGCGGTCGTGCCAAGCGCCCGGTCACGATCGAGCAATTAGAAGGCTGGCTCATGCTCGTTAAGGGTGAGCTCAAGGGGCACAACCAGGAAACCGGAGAGTTGCGTGTTGAATTGCAGGACAGCAACCGGCCCGACCTCTGGTGTTGCGAGGGCATCGCGCGGCAAATCCGTATCAAGCAACAGGGAAAGCTCAAGCCTTACCCATTCTTTGCCAAGAAGGCGAAGAAGGGACAATCTATCATCGTCGCACCGGGGCTCGAACAGGTGCGTCCCTATGTTGCCGCTTGCACAGTCAGGGGGTACCGAGTTACGGAGGAAGGATTAGCCCAACTCATTCAGACACAGGAGAAGGTGGCGGATATCTTCGGGCATAAGCGGAAGACTGTCTCGATCGGGATCTACCAGCTGCCGAAGATTACGTTCCCGGTCACCTATGAGTTGGTCAAGCCGGATCAGGCGAAGTTCACACCGCTGGGCATGGAGACGGTGATGACACTGGCGGAAATCCTCATGGTCCATCCGAAAGGGTTGGAGCATGGGCATATCCTGGCCGGTCAGAGTCGCCTGCCGATTCTCCGCGATGCGAAGAATCAGCCCTTATCTTTCCCGCCGATCATCAACAGCCGGGAAGTAGGGGAAGTGCGAGTCGGGGATGACGAATTGTTTGTCGAAGTGACCGGGACCGATCAGTTGATGGTGATGCTCACGCTGAATATCTTTGCTGCCAACCTCGCCGATCGCGGTGCCACGATTGAGCCGGTCGAAGTGCAGTATCCCAAAACGACCCCGTTGGGTAAACGGGTCATCACGCCACAGGATCTCGGGAATTCCAAGACGATTCAGCTCAAGACCATCGAGCAGGCACTTGGTCAAGAACTTGGCGTGAAGGCTGTGAAGCAGGCGCTGGAAGTCTATGGTTACGAGGTTTCAGCCGGAAAGGGATCGGTCAAGGCAAAGTTGCCCCCCTATCGGCAGGACCTCATGCATGCCATGGATGTGGTCGAAGATGTCGCGATCAGCCGAGGCTATGGAGAGTTCGAACCGGTAATGCCGGCGCAATTCACCGTGGGAGGGCTCTCGCGGATCGAGCAGACTTCCGATCGGGCACGCGAGTTAATGGTCGGGTTGGGATTCCAGGAAATCATCTCCAACATTATGGGATCACCGGAGAGCTATCGGGACACCATGCGTCTGGCTGATACAGAGTGGGGGCGGATGGTCGAAGTGGACAATGCCATGACCCTCACCTTCTCCTGCCTGCGCCAATGGATGTTGCCCTCTCTGTTGCGTGTCGAAACAGCCTCCAGTCGGGCCTTCTATCCACACCGCTTGTTCGAGGCCGGCGACGTGGCGATCCCGGATCCCACGCATGAGCTAGGCTCACGCACGGAAACGGTGTTGGGTTCTGTCATTGCCCATGCGACCGCGCACTTCTCGGAGATCCACTCGTGTCTCGATATTCTGTTCTACCATCTGGGGAAAGACTACAGCCTGGAGCCGGTCCAGCATCCGTCCTTCCTGGAAGGCCGCGCTGGGCGCATCGTTGTCGCAGGCAAACCCATCGGCATTATCGGGGAAGTCCATCCCGAAGTCCTCGAACGTTGGCAGATCACTGTGCCGGTCGTCTCGTTTGATGTGAATCTCTCACAGCTGGTAGACTTGAGCTAGTTATTGTCTAGCCTTGCCATCTCATCTTGCTCCCCCGGAATCCCCCACGGCGTCTGTCACTCCTTGGCCACCTCATGACGCGGACTTGGTATAAGCGATGAGCCGCGTGAGCTAGGGTTATATTATCCCCCTCCGACCTTCGTCTCGCGGCTGTCGGTGATTTGAAGCTATGGTGAGAACCCGACGATATCTTCTTATTACACAGATGTGTAATACAGGTGAACGAACGAATTCAAAAAACTGAAGCCGACAAGCATCCGGTCGAAGATGTTTGGGAGGGATGGGTTGCTGAGGCTGATAAGTTGATGGAGGGCGACAGCTTGTCGCCCTCCAAAGATCAGAGATACTGCTTGAACTCGTCGTACTGAGGAGCGTTGAATTACGCTGCGACAGGGGTCAGGTGTTGCTTGGCCAGGCCGACCAATTTCTCAAAGCCAGCCGCGTCCTTGATCGCCATGTCGGAGAGGACTTTGCGATCAAGAAGGATTTCCGCTTTCTTGAGAGCATTGATGAACCGACCATAGGTCAGTCCCTGTGCCCGGACGGCTGCGCTGATGCGAGCAATCCACAACCGACGGAAATCCCGCTTCCGGTTCTTTCGTCCGTCATACGCATACTGCTGTCCCTTATCAACTGACTCCGTGGCTGACCGGAACAACCGGCTCTTCGCGCCATACTGTCCCTTTGCTAGCTTCAGCCGCTTTTTCCGTCTCGCTCTTGTTTTCGGTCCACCTTTTGCGCGGGGCATGACTCAATACTCCTTTTATCTATCCGTGAGGGTCGCTCTTTAAGGGCTTAGTTATACGGCAAGAGGCGGTTCAAAGACAAGGTGGAAGTAGCATCCACCACGGCGGTTCCGCTTAACCGGCGCTTTTGATCGCTTTTCTTATGGCTTAACAAATGGCGCTTTCCGGCTTTCCGTCTGACAAGCTTCCCGCTTCCGGTACGGGAAAATCGCTTTTTGGCCCCTTTGTGTGTCTTGGTTTTCGTTTTCATCGAATCCATCCTCTCCGTTTGTAGGCTGCAAATGTATCCCTAATTCTTGGGTGCCACGATCATGATCAGGCTCCGGCCTTCCATGCGTGGGGCGTACTCAATGGTTCCGGTCTCAGCCATTTCAGCGATCACCATGTTCATGAGCGACCGGCCCATCTCCTGATTGGCCATTTCTCGGCCACGAAACGTCAAGGTGACTTTGGTCTTGTTCCCGTCAGCCAGGAATTCCTTGATCTGGCGGATCTTGATGCCCAGATCATGCTTATCGGTGCGCGGCCGAAGCTTGATTTCCTTGACCTGCGTGGACTTCTGATGACGCCGATTTTGATGGTCCTTCTTGCTGAGCTCAAACTTGTATTTGCCGTAGTCCATGATCCGGCAAACCGGCGGCGCTGCAGTGGGAGCGACTTCTACGAGGTCATAGCCCCCATCCTGAGCCTGACGCAACGCGTCTGGCGTTGGGAGGATCCCCAGTTGCTCTCCTTCCGGACCGATGACTCGAACCTCTCGCACTCGGATTTCGCGGTTCACGCGCAGTTTGGGGACGATAACCCACCTCTTAGTGTGTTGGTTGTAGCTCCGGCTGCGCGCGCGTGACGTCATTCCTGAGAAGATCGATCACTGCAGCCCCTGTCATATTGCCGAGATTTGCTCCGCTCCGTCCTCTGACGGAGAGCGTGCCGCTCTGGACTTCCCGATCCCCTGCCACGAGCATGTAGGGGACCTTGGCTTTCTCCGCCTCGCGAATCTTAAAGCCGATTTTTTCGTTGCGCAGATCGGCATCAGCCCGAAAGCCAGCGGCTTTTAACTGAGCGACGACGGTGTTCACATATTCGCGCTGGTTGTCGGTGATCGCCATGACCACGGCTTGGACCGGCGCCAGCCAGGTGGGGAATGCACCCCCATAGTGCTCGACGAGAATGCCGAAGAAACGTTCGATGGATCCCATCAAGGCCCGATGGATCATGATGGGCTGGTGAGACTTTCCATCCTCACCGATATAGCTGAGCTCAAACCGTTCCGGATTGTTGAAATCTACCTGAATGGTCGAGCATTGCCAGGATCGGCCAAGAGCATCTTTGATCTTAATGTCGATTTTAGGTCCGTAGAAGGCGCCGCCCCCCTCATCCAAATGAAAAGCAATTCCCCGGCTCTTGAGCGCTCCCTCCAGCGAATCTGTCGCGAGGATCCACTTGTCATCCGAACCAACCGACTGTTCAGGCCTGGTCGACAGGAAGATCTCAAAGTCGACGAAGCCGAACGATTTCAAGATAAAGAACGTGAAGTCCAACACCCGGCTGACTTCATCTTGAATCTGATCGGGCCGGCAGAAGAGGTGCGCATCATCTTGAGTGAATCCGCGGACGCGCAACAGGCCGTGCAGGACGCCGGTGCGTTCGTACCGATAGACTGTGCCGAGCTCGCCGTAACGGATGGGCAGATCCCGGTAGCTGCGCAGATGGGACTTGTAGATCATGATGTGGTACGGGCAGTTCATCGGCTTGAGCTGGTACTCACTGCCCTCCAGCTTCATCGGCGCGAACATATTTTCCCGATAGTAATCGACGTGGCCGCTCGTTTTCCAAAGGTCGAGTCGTGCTATGTGAGGCGAATACACCAGGTCATAGCCGTCCTTGATGTGCTGTTCGCGCCAGAAATTCTCGATCAAGAGACGGACCAGAGCGCCCTTCGGATGCCACAAGACCAAACCCGGTCCGATTTCATCCTGGATGGTAATCAGGTCGAGTTCTTTTCCGACCTTACGATGGTCGCGCCGCTTGATCTCCTCAAGGCGTGCGAGATGGGCATCGAGTTCAGCCTGGGTCGGAAAGGAGGTCCCGTAAATTCGTTGCAACATCGGATTACGCTCATCCCCGCGCCAGTATGCACCGGCCGTCGTGAGGAGCTTAAATGCACCGACGTGACCGGTGGTGGGGAGATGGGGCCCGCGACAGAGATCGACAAACTCGCCTTGGCTATAAGCCGAGATCGGCTCATGGTCAGGGAATCCCTGAATCAATTCAACTTTATAGTCTTCGCCGCGGGATTGGAAAAACTGAATGGCTTCTTGCTTCGACAGCTCTTTCCGCGTGACCGGCAGATTACGCTTGATAATCTCAAGAGCGCGGGCTTCGATTTTCTCAAGATCTTCCGGCGTGAAAGGCCGCTCGAAGGCGAAGTCGTAAAAGAAGCTGTCTTCAAGTGCGGGACCAATGGTGATCTGCGCGGTTGGAAACACTTCCTTTACGGCCTGAGCCATAATATGAGTGCTGCTATGGCGGTAGACCTCTCGTCCTTCGGGTGAATCAAATTTGATTGGTTCCACGACCGCATCTTCAGCCAGCGGCCGTGACAGATCGATAACGACCCCGTTGACCTTGGCGGCGAGGATGTCGGATCCGACCGACAGGCCGCAGGCCCTCAGCGCATCCCCTACGGTCTGGCCCTTCTCGATGACCTGGCTGTTCCCGCCCTTGAGAGTGATCTTCATCCGTCCCAGTTCTTAATTCTTACCCAAACAAAAACAACAAAGGCATTCCGCTGCCCCAAGGCAAACGGATGCCCCTAGCCGGAAATGGTAGGCGCGGACGGTCTTGAACCGTCGACCTTTACCGTGTCAAGGTAACGCTCTCCCCCTGAGCTACGCGCCTATTGTCCGGGTGGGCATGCTAATATAGGCCTGCCTATACTGTCAAGAAAAGCAAAAGAGAAGGCAGCCTCCTCCCTCTGCTGCTGGAAGGCAGCGTCTTCTCTTTTGTCGCATGAGATAAAGCGATATCGTTACTTGACGGCGGAACGCAATTCCTTCCCTGCAGAGAACTTCGGGACCTTGGCGGCCGGAATCTTGAGCGATTCTCCTGTGCGGGGGTTTCTGCCCATCCGTGCCTTCCGCTTTGAAATCGTGAAGGTGCCGAAGTTGACCAGGGAGACTCGCTGCCCCTTCTTTAATGACGTAGTGACGGCTCCGGTGAAGGCTTTCAGTGCCGTGCCAGCTGCGACTTTAGTGATTCCTGCCGAGGCTGCCATCTTCGCAATCAGCTCTTCCTTCGTCATTAGTCCCCTCCTTGGTTAGGAATAGATGAGGATGCCGAACGCCTGAGGCCTGTCCTATCGCACGGGCGAAGTCTCTCGATGCACAGCAGTACTACACGGTGCGTGCGGCTTTTGCACGATTCCGCTTCAGAGGAATATGCAGATCCGAAATCTTCTTTCTTAATGTATTGCGGTTCAAGCCCAACAATTCAGCCGCTTGGATTTGATTACCCTGGGTTTCTCGTAGCGCAGAAGAAATGAGGGGACGCTCGACAGCTGAAATCAGCATCGGATGCAGATTCTTGGCAGCGCCATTATGCATGCCCTTCACGAAATCGCCCATTTTCTGGTCGAGAAAGTCTTCCAATGAGAGATCGTGCCCGTTGTTCTTCTGGGTGTGCTCGCGGTGCTGACTCATCATTTGAATCATGACCGGTGCCCGCTTAAGGACGGTTCGTGATCCCGTGATCACCAAAGTGCGGGATGGATCTATTTGTGTCGGAAGCACCTGGGAATAACTTTCTTGTCCCTGGCGAGACTCCAGAACGACTACGTCAAATGGGCGTTTGGAGAGATCGTTCGGCAGTGAGGCTATATCACGAGCCATTGTCACAGAGGCGTCTTTGAACACGGCTTTGAACTGAGCCTGGACATCGGCGTCCGCTGTCAGTAACAGAATAGAAAAAACCGATGAGGGAACGGACATGCAGGCACCATGCGAAGAAGAGGGTGGAATTATTGCCCAGGGCCGACTTGATGTCAATTGGATATTTCCCATGCATGAGGTTATTAAAATAAGAGGATTTGAGAGGGAGAATGCGTCTCCCGTTGCACCTACGAGAGTGACGAGTTGCCCAGTAGGGAAATGAGAATCCTGCCGTGATGTGTCCGAAGGGTGAGGCTCGTCCCATTATCATTGAGAGAATCCCCAAGTTTCAGAGTGAGAAATTGTCTACTTGACAGTTCCGAGCGGGGAAATGTATACATTCGAAGAGTTAATTCCCACCGGAATTATCAAGAATGAAAGTATCGCATCGAGCAACCTACGGAATAATGGCCGCTGTAGACCTCGCTATGAATGGGAAGGAAATCCCCATTCAGGCTCGGGCTATTGCGAGGCGGCAATCAATCCCTGTGCGATTTCTTGAACAAGTGCTGCATGCCATGAAGAAAGCCGGGCTGGTCGATAGCACGCGGGGAGCGCAGGGGGGATATCTTCTCTTGCGTTCACCATCTGAACTCTCCGTGGCTGATTTACTTGAGGCCCTTGATGGACCGGTGTTTCATGACGCATCACACGATGGCATCAGGCAGTATCGGCGCGAAACGAGAGAGCAGCTGTTGCTCGGGAGTGTGTGGGAGAAAGTCCATCAGGCCGAACGGAGCGTGCTCGCAGCGATTACGATCGACCAACTGGTTGAACGCCAACGAGCGCTCGATCAGCAACAGAATCCCATGTATCACATCTAAATTGGCTGGATGATTCCGGCGGCAGCATTGTGTCTCTGTCGCGGCAAGGGAGAAATATTAATGAGTCCCCAAGATCAGCTGACTATACCGGATATCAAAACATCTCCGATTCCCCCGGCGCTTCTCGAGGAAATCGAAACGTTTGAAGCGGAAGCACTTCGCACAATGGCGGGGGAAGTTTCGAACGATCTCTTCAAGCCGTTCCGGTTGCAATACGGGATCTATGGGCAACGTCAGCCAGGCGTGCAGATGGTCCGCATCAAGATCCCGTTTGGAGGCATCTCGGCCAATCAGCTTCGGCGAGTCGCTGAGCTGGCGGATCGACATGCCACCGCCGTCGGGCATGTGACGACGCGCCAGGACATCCAGATGCACTTTGTCGAGTTGAAAGACGTGCCCACCATCATGCGCGGCCTGGCCGAGGTCGGGCTGACGACGCGTGAGGCTTGCGCCAATACGGTTCGTAACGTGACGGCCTGTCATCTGGCCGGGGTGTGCCAGGGGGAAGTCTTCGATGTGACGCCCTACGCGAAGACGATCGCATATCATCTCTTGCGGAATCCCTTGAATCAAAGTCTGCCGAGGAAATTCAAGATCGCGCTCTCCGGTTGCAAACAGGACTGCGCTCTTACCCCGATTCATGACGTCGGGTTGCTGGCTGCCAAGCGTGCCGACGGGACCATCGGGTTTCGCATGGTGGCAGGCGGTGGGTTGGGTTCGGCCCCGCGCATCGCGCAAGTCCTTCGCGAATTTACTCCGATGGAAGAATTGCTGCCGAGCATTGAGGCTGTCATTAAGGTGTTCGATACGCTCGGAAACCGCAAGAACCGGAATAAAGCCCGTATGAAATTTGTCATCGAGAAGCTGGGCTTCGAGGAATTCAAGCGACGATGGGAAGCCGCTTACGAATCGATGGGCTATGCTCGTCCATCTCATGAGCCGATCAAGCTGCTCACGCATGCTGACGAACCGACGCCACTCATCATGCCGACGCGCAACGGCGCCGGGCACTCGTCGTCCAATGGCAATGGTGCGGGACATCGCATCGGAGATGAAACCCCGTTTGAAATGTGGAAGAGGACGAACGTCGTCAAACAGAAGCAGCCCGGTTATGTCACCGCCGCGATTAAGCTCTTCATGGGTGACTTGACCTGCGAACAAATGCTTTGCGTGGCCGACCTCGCGGAGCGGTATGCCAATGGGAATATTCGAACCACCATCAATCAGAATATGGTGATTCGATGGATTCCGGAGTCGCAGATCGAATCGCTGTACGGTGAGCTCTCCACTCAGGGGCTTTCCGATCCAGGAGCAGAGCTGGTGGAAGACATTATCGCCTGCCCGGGAACCGATACCTGCGGTCTGGGGATCACCTCATCAAAGGGATTGGCGCGAGCCCTGGCCGAAGTCTTTCCCGCTGGCCGTGTGCCCGAAGACCTGTCGGATGTGAGCGTCAAGATCAGCGGCTGTCACAATTCGTGCGCGCAACATCACATCTCGACGATCGGGCTACATGGCGTCGGGAAGCGGCTGGGCGAGCATGTCGCGCCGCATTATGAACTGCATCTCGGAGGGCAAGTGGATGGCACCCCGAAGATCGGGCAGATGACGGTCAAGCTGCCGGCGAAGTCTGTGCCAGCCGCCCTGTCGCATCTCGTCACCGTGTATCGGCGGGATCGTCTACCGAAGGAAAATCTGTCCGCTTTCATCGCGCGTGCCGGGAAAATTATACTCAAGGACGAGCTGATTCCCTACACCATCGTCCCCGCCTATAAGGACGATCCCACCTTCTACTATGACTGGGAAGGGGAAGCGGAGTTCATCCTTGAGGATCTGGGTCCCGGCGAATGCGCCGGCGGTGCGCTGGAGATGATTGAGAACGGGATTCTTGAGGCAGACCAGGAGCTGTATCAGGCTAAGCTGCTGGTCGAGAACCATCAGTACTCCGTGTCGGTGAATAAGTCCTATCGTGCAGTGCTGGCGGCGGCCAAAGCGATGTTGGTCACGGAGGGACTCGAGCCCTCGACCGACTCGGAAACGTTCATCGAGTTCGATAGCCGGATTGCGCAGAAGGGGGTCATCCCTGCGCAGTATCGCGATCTCAATAAGAAGGTAGGCGATCTCGGTCCCAAGGATACGACCGCGGAGTCGGCGCGTGAAAAGATGGTATTTGCAAAGGGCTTTGTCGATGCCTGCCGCGCTGCGACAGAACAGATGGGGAAAGATTTGAAACTTGCGCCGGCCCAAGAAACGGCGGCTCCTGTGAGGGAAGCGGTTACAGCGGCACCGGTCGTGTCGGCCGTTCCTACTCCAACGGGGGCACCGGTCTACGATCTCCGCGGTGTCGCCTGTCCGTTGAATTATGTGAAGACGAAGCTCAAGCTCGAGATGATGGATGCGGGTGAAAAGCTCGAAGTCTGGTTGGACGCCGGTGAGCCGATCAAAAACGTGCCGATGAGCTTAAAGAACGACGGACATCTGATCCATCTTCAGGAAGCATTGGAGCCGGAGGCCGCGCACTATCGCGTCCTCGTGGAAAAGGTTGAAGGCTAAGGGAGTTAGAGCAGGTCATGTCTAGTGGCGGAAGTCCAGAGATGGTGGCGGAACTGAAGCGTATGAGTGACGTGTTCGAATCTCAGCAGCCGCAAGATGTGTTGAAGGGCGCGATCAAGCGATTCGTTCCCAAAATTGTCGTCGCCTGCAGTTTCGGTGCAGAAGATGTGGTGCTGGTCGACATGGTGCATCGCATCGATCCCTCGATCCCGCTTTTCTACCTGGACACGGACTTCCTGTTTCCCGAAACCTATGCGACCCGCGATCGCATCATTCAGCAGTATGCACTGAAGCCGGCACAGGTCATTCAGGTGCAGTCGCTGCTGACGCCGGATCAGCAGGCGGCGCAACATGGTCCTGCGCTGTGGTCGACCGAGCCGGATCGCTGCTGCCAGTTGCGGAAGGTGGAACCGCTGACACGTGTCTTGAAAGGGTACGACGCCTGGATTACCGGCATTCGCCGGGATCAGTCGCCGACGAGAGCCAACGCGGGGTTGATCGAATGGGACAGCAAGTTCCAACTGGTCAAAGTGAATCCGTTGGCGCGCTGGACCTGGGCAGACGTTTGGACCTACATCAAGGTCTACGAGGTTCCCTACAATCCGCTGCATGATCAGAATTATCCGAGTATCGGGTGCACCCATTGCACCGCTCCGGTGGCGCCGGGAGAAGATCCGCGTGCCGGACGTTGGAAAACTTTTACCAAGACTGAGTGTGGGCTCCACAAATCTTAATTATGCCTATTCAAGATTATATTGCGAAAATCGCCAAGGGGCCCAAAGCTTCCAAAGATCTGACCTGGGATGAGTCCAAGCAGGTGATGAAGCTGTTGATCGAAGGCCAGGCGACGCAGGCGCAGATCGGCGCCTTTCTCATGGCGATGCGATTCAAGATGGAATCGGTCTCGGAGTTGGCGGCCTTTACGGCGGCTGCGCGCGCGTATGTCGCCCCGCTGTCGATTCCCAAAGAGCTGGCCGTGGTGGATGTGCCGAGCTATGCGGGCAAGTCAGAGACCTTTCACAGCTTGATTGCCGGAGCGATCGTGGCAGCGTCCGCGGGCGCGGCGATCGTGATGCATGGCTATGACGGCATTCCCGGGCGTCCCGGTGCTGCAGGTGTCTTGAAAGCGCTTGGGATTCCGATCGACCTGGATCCGAAGATGGCCGGCGAGGAAGTCACAAAAAAGGGATTTGTCTATCTCGATATCGGGATGTACCATCCGCCGCTCTATCGCTTCTTGGAGATGCGCCAGGAGATGGGGGTGCGCAACCTCTTTCATCCGATCGCCCGTTTGCTGAATCCGTCGCGGGCTGCCGCGCAAGTCGTGGGGCTGTCGCATCCGCCTCATTTTGAAAAAACGGCGGAAGTGTTGCGGATGTTGGGTTGTCCGCGCGCCCTGGTGATTCGTGGCGTCGAAGGCGATCCTGAGTTATCTGTCACGGCGGCGACCCGGCTGTTGGAGCTTCGGGATGAGCGGATCACTCCGCTGGGGATTTCGCCGAAGGATTTCGGTTTGGCTCTGGGCACCTCTCGCGACATGGCCGGGTTCCCCCCGGGCCAGCAGGATAAGGAAGCGGAGCTGCTGCGGCGGATCATTCAGAATCAGATTCCGGGCGGTCCGAAAGATTGGGTATTGATGAATGCGGCGCTGCTGCTGTATGCCGCCGGCAAAGGGGCCACGTTGCCGGCTTGTCTGCCGATGGCGCGCGTCGCACTTGAAAATGGCGCGGCGGCGCGCAAGCTGGATGAGCTGGTGCAGGCCTCCCTTGCGGTCGGCAAGCGGGGATAACTAACAGGCTGCTAAGGGAAAGGTCGTCGGTTGTGAACCATCTTCGTCAGTTGGAAGATCAAAGCGTCTACATTCTTCGCGAGGCCTATAAGAATTTCGACAACCTGGGCATGCTCTGGTCGATGGGTAAAGATTCGACGGTGTTGCTCTGGCTTGCCCGCAAGGCCTTCTTTGGGCAGGTGCCCTTTCCATTACTCCATGTCGATACGAGTTACAAAATTCCGGCCATGATCGAATACCGCGATCGGATTGCGCGGGAATGGCGCTTGGATTTGGTGGTGGGGCAGAACAAAGAAGCCTTGGCGGCGGGCATGAATCATACGATGGGCCGGGTTGCCTGTTGTACCGCCCTCAAGACGAACGGGCTGAAACAATTGATTGAGCAGAAGGGGTACACCGGTATTATTCTCGGTGTGCGAGCGGACGAAGAGGGGACAAGAGCGAAGGAACGGTACTTTTCGCCCCGCGATAAGCATGGTGACTGGGATTTCCGCGATCAGCCGCCCGAACTCTGGAATCAGTTCAAGACAACCTTCCCGCCCGGCACCCATATTCGCATTCATCCGTTGCTGGATTGGACGGAGATCAACATCTGGGAGTACATCAAGTACGAAAATATTCCCTTCATGGATCTGTATCTCGACAAGGGCGATGGCACCCGCTACCGGAGCCTCGGTTGCGCGCCCTGCACTACGCCCATCAAGTCGACCGCGAAGACGGTCGACGAGATCATCGACGAATTGCGTCACACGACGGTGGCCGAACGGGCCGGCCGCGCGCAGGATGAAGGGCGCGGCATGGAGCTGCTCCGAAAAGACGGATACATGTAACGAGGATGATGAAAAAGGTCCCCAACTTCGTTCTCGGCTCATCGAAATCCTCAACGTACCGCGGAGGGTATGCTTCCGGTTTCGATTCGCCTCGGGCCTTGCTGGATGGTCTTTTTGATCCTCCCCTATAAGATTAAGGTAACTATGGACAATCACACACAGAAACCATCGGAGAGTCTAAATATCGTCATTGTCGGCCATGTCGATCACGGCAAGTCCACCTTGCTGGGACGGCTCTATGCCGACACCGGGTCATTGCCCGATGGCAAGATTGAGAAAGTGCAGGCGATTTGTCGTCAGCAAGGCAAAGAGTTTGAGTATGCCTTCCTCTTCGATGCCTTCCTCGAAGAGCAAGAGCAGGGCATCACGATCGATACGGCGCGCACCTTCTTCATCTGGAAGGGGCGCCAGTACATCATCATCGACGCGCCGGGCCACAAAGAGTTTCTCAAGAACATGATCTCGGGCGCTGCGCGGGCGGAAGCGGCACTGCTGCTGATCGATGCGCTGGAGGGTGTGAAGGAGCAATCCAAGAAGCATGGTTATCTCCTGTCGTTGCTGGGAGTCCGGCAGTTTGCCGTGGTCGTCAATAAAATGGACTTGGTCGGGTACCGGCAGGATGTTTTTGATGGTATCGAAAAAGAGTATCGGGAGTTTCTTGGCCAGTTTAAGGCCGTGCCGGAATATATTATTCCGGTGAGCGCCAAGCTTGGCGACAACATCGCAAATCGTAGTACCAATATGCCGTGGTACACCGGCCCGACCGTATTGGACCAGCTGAGCCGTTTCAAAAAGGAAGCGGCACGATCGGAACAGCCGCTGAGGTTTCCGGTCCAGGATGTGTATAAATTTGATGCTCGCCGTATCGTCGCCGGTCGTATTACCGCCGGGAAGTTGAAAGTCGGCGATCATCTGGTGTTTTCGCCGTCGAACAAGCGGGCCAATATCCGGTCTGTCGAAGCCTTCAACATCGATCCGCCACCGACAGAAGGGTATGCCGGGCAATCGATCGGCATTACGCTCGATGAACAGATCTTCGTGGAGCGGGGAGAGATTGCCACGCACCAGGACCAGTTGCCGTCCGTCTCGACAGCCTTTAGGGCCAATCTCTTTTGGCTGGGGAAGCGCCCGCTGGAGCGCGGCCGCAAATATCAGTTGCGCGTCGCCAATAAAGAAGTTGACTGCGAAGTGGCGACTATTCACCGGATTATCGACACGATGGATCTGGCGCAGCAACAAGGCAGCACGACGGTGAATAAGAATCAGGTGGCCGAATTGACGCTGCGGACGAAGACGCCGGTTGCCTTCGATCTGTCTGCCTCGTTTGAAGCGACCGGACGGTTTGTCTTAGTCGATGAATATGATATCGCCGGCGGCGGGATCGTCACGGAACTGATTCACGATGATCAGGAGTTCTTGCGGGAGGAAGCCCGTCGTCGAGATTTCGCCTGGGTCAAAGGCGAAGTCGGCGTCGAGGACCGTGCGCGGCAGTATGGGCATCGTGCCGCCATCGTTCTGTTTACCGGCGGGCGATATACGGGCAAGTCCCTGCTGGCCAGGCAGTTGGAAGGACGTCTCGTGGCCGACGGGCGGCATGCCTATCTGTTGGATGGAGAGAATCTTCGTCGCGGACTCGACGCCGATTTGACTGACGAGGAACGTGGGCAGACCGATGAAATGGCCAGGCGGTATGGTGAAGTCGCTCGTCTGCTGATCGATACCGGCTTGATCGTGGTCTCTACTACGAATCCATTCGGATTGCACTACAAAGAAGCGGTGCAGGCGATCCGGACGCTCGTGCATCCGGCTCCGGTCATCGCGGTGCATATGAGTAAGACCAGCGAAGAGCCGCCGCCGAATACGGACATTGTCTTGAGCGGGCCGACGGATCTGGATAAAGCCACCAAGCAAATTATGGACGAGCTCAAGAAGCGGGGTGTGCTGGCTCAAGCGATCGGGGCCAAGCCGACCTTTCAATATTCGATTTAGTGTGTGAGTTTGATAGAAAGAGGGTTCCGTGGAGTTCATTTTCTTGCGGAGCCCCCACCGTTCGCTTGGTTTGACTCCCCAGAAACCGCTGTGTTACCGTACCGTCCTGCATCGTTTAGCCTGTGGATAGAAAGACCTGTATGGCGGCTGACAAAGACCTCAAGACCATTCTTGGCAAGCTGAAGTATTCGGATGATGCCAAGGTTGTCCAGCAAATTACCGAGCAGACCAAACAGGTTCATGCCCGTATGGCCGGCATCAAGTACAAGCTGGCTGTCATGAGCGGGAAGGGCGGAGTCGGTAAGAGCATGACGACGGTCAACTTGGCGCTGGCATTTGCCCGCCAGGGTGCGAAAGTCGGATTGCTCGATGTCGATTTGAATGGGCCCTGCGTCCCGCGCATGCTCGGACTGCATGGGCAATCTTTGAAGATGACACCGAATGGGGCGATTCCCCCAGTTGGCCCGCTTGGCGTGAAGGTGGCGTCGATGGACTTTTTTCTCGACGATGCATCGCCGGTTCGGTGGAAGGGGCCGATGGATGTGAGTCCGGTCTGGCTCGGTCTGATGGAAATGAATGTGATTCGGGAATTCCTCTCGGATGTGATGTGGGGCGAGCTGGACTACCTGCTTGCCGATCTGCCTCCCGGGGCGGCGGCCGATAAGCCGCCGGTGATCGCCGGGTTTATCCCGGATCTGGCCGGAGCCATTGTCGTAACGACTCCCTCAGAAGTGGCGTCGGATGTGGTGCAGAAATCGGTGACGTACGCGAGAGACATGGGAATAAAAGTCTTGGGTATCGTCGAAAATATGAGCGAGTACCGGTGTCCGTCCTGCGGTGAAGTCAATGAGCTGTTTGAAGGCAACACCGAAGCGATGTGCGAAGCGCTCGATCTCCCGCTCCTCGGGAGGGTCCCGTTTGATCGAAAACTCGCCCGCACATTTGATAAAGGCCAGCCTCTGCTCGATGAGGCCTATCCGACCATTCAGCGGTACCAGGAGATAGCCGGGCGGATCCGCACGTTGCTCGATTACAAGAAGGTGTTGGCGGATAAGCTGTGATCCGAGAGATGCGAGAGGAGTTACTATGAAATTTGTTTGTCTCAATTGCGAAACCTATATGAATTTTGAAAAAGTTGAAAAGCCCGGCGAGGGATCGCTCGGTGTCTTTTTCGGCTGTCCATCATGCAACGCCAAGTTCTCGATGGTGACCAATCCCGGCGAAACGCAGATGGTCAGCTCCCTCGGAGTCAAATTGGGTGGTCGCACAGTTGCGGCTGAGCCATTTGAAATGACGCGGGGCACGCTCAAGGATGAGGCTCAGGCCGGCGCAGGGCAGATGGGCGCCTATTTGAACGAGAAGATCCAGGGCGGGCAGCCGGTGGCGGCATCGACGGCGTCGCCTGAAAAGGCCGGGGAAAAAGCGAGCGGCGGTTGTCCCTTCTCCGCCATGGTCGCAGAAATGGGATTGACGGGCACCGGGAAGCCAGGTAACGGGACTGCTCCCGTTTCATCAGACTTCACATGGACGGCCGATGCCAAAGAAAAGCTCGATCGGTTGCCGGCGTTCGTGAAACCGATGGTGCAGAGCAGCGTCGAAGCCTATGCGCGGAAGAACGGGTTCAAATCCATCACCTTGCAAGTCATGGACGATTCCAAGACCGACTCGCCGAATGGGATGACTTGGTCGCGGGAAGCCGAGCAGCGGCTGGAGAACATCCCGGACTTCATTCGGCCCATGGCGAGAAAAGAGATTGAACGTGTGGCCAAAGAACGTGGGTTGGCGTCGATTACCGCACAGGTCATGGATGACGCAAAAGACAAATTTATGAAGTTCATGTGAGGATGAGCATCATGCAACGGGGCTCTCAAGGGCCCATCCGGCATTCCGGATGGGCCTTTCCTTTATCACGTCCGTTGAAGTCAGCGTTACTGGGGAATCCTGGCGCGATGTGGGCGCTGTACTTCTTTGTTGTTGTCGCATTTCTTGGCATGGACGGGGCGCTCTTATTTGCTCAGCATAGTGAGCCTGGACATGAAGCGGCCGCCAGCGTGTCCCCGGAGCATAGCCATGATCATCACGCGCTCGCACTTTCATCGGACAGCTGGGAAGGATCGAAGGCCGGCGTGGCCTATTCGGAGCTCAATCACCATCTCGCCGGACTCTTTGTCCTCCTGATTGGTTTTTCTGAGATGGCTCATGCGATGCGCGCTAAATCACTCGAGTGGGCGCGAATGCTCCTGCCGACGGCATTGCTCGGTGCGGCAACTTTCTTACTAATCTGGAGCGATCACGAGGCCTGGCCCATCGGGTCGATGAGTTTTGCTGAGACATTTTTTGGGAACGACCATGAAATCATTCAGCATAAGACCTATGGATTGCTGGCGTTGGCCGTCGGGTTCATCGAACTGTATCGGCGACTCGGACGGGCTATCCATGTCGGCTGGCTGGCGCCGCTCCCATTATTCGCGATGATCGGCGGTCTGATGTTGTTTACGCATTCCCATGGGGCCCATCCCTCGGCAGAGAAAATTGCGATGCATCATGCCGTGATGGGCACGCTGGCAGTGTCGGCTGGCTCCAGTAGGTTAGCCTCAGCATGGAGGGAGTTCTTCATGGGGTGGTCTCGCACCCGTTGGGAGACGATCTGGGCTGGCCTTATTCTTCTCATCGGCCTCCAACTTCTTTTCTACTCCGAATAGTCTGCGGACATTTCTGGACCATTCCCGATTGATTGACACCTTTCAAAGGCCTATGCTACGTCTACGATGGTGAGGTGTGAGCCGTTGGTAGTGGTCTCGTATCAGTTAAGAGTTTCAAAGACTTAGACGAGGGACACATGGGTGGACATAGCCATTGGGCGACAATCAAGCGTTATAAGGGCGCGCAGGACGTCAAGCGGGGAAAGGTTTTTACCAGAATTATCCGCGAAATCGCCATTGCCGCTCGCACCGGTGGTGATCCCGATAGCAATCCGCGCCTGCGCCTGTCGATTGCGAAGGCCAAAGAAGCCAACATGCCTGGCGACACGATTAAAAAAGCCATCCAGCGTGGAACGGGAGAACTTCCCGGCGTGGCGTATGAGGAGTACGCATTGGAAGGCTACGGGCCCGGTGGCACCGCGGTCTTGCTCGAAATCACCAGCGACAACCGCAACCGGACCGTGGCGGAGATCCGCAATATTTTCACCAAAAATCATGGAAACATGGCCGAAGCAGGGGCGGTGGCCTGGCAGTTCCACAAGAAGGGCCTCCTGACGATCGACAAGGAGAAGGCCGACGAAGACCAGTTGCTCACGTTGGCACTCGAGGCTGGCGCAGAGGATGTGAAGGTGGGCGACAAGACCTTCGAAGTGATTTGCGGCACCCACGAGTTCGAAGCCGTGAAAAAGGCTTTGGCGGACGCTAAGATTGAGACGACCCTCGCTGAAATCACATTTATTCCTCAGAATACAATCCGCCTCGAAGAAAAAGCCGCCGAGCAGATGCTGAAGCTGATGGAAGCCATGGACGAGCACGATGACGTCCAGAAGGTCCATGCCAATTTTGATATCTCGGAAGAAGTGATGGAGAAGGTGGCCGCCGCCGCGGCGGGATAAGTGCCGACTTGTTCAGCCGTTGTCTGCCACTCGAGACGTGAGCCGCAATGATCGCCTTTCTAACGGGGCGGCTGGCTTTTAAGGCGCCGACCCATGTCACGTTGGATGTGCAGGGTGTGGGCTACGAAGTCCATATTCCTCTGAGTACCTACTATGCCCTGCCGAATCTCGACGAAGTCGCCGCACTCAATATTCACACTCATCTGCGCGAAGACTCGATTCAGCTCTTCGGTTTTCTTTCTCAGAGCGAGAAAGAAGCCTTTCTCCTGTTAACCACCGTGTCCGGTATCGGTCCGAAACTCGCCCTCGGTGTCTTGTCGGGGCTTCCCCTAGTCGAGCTTGTACGTGCCATTCAAGCCGAGGACGTGAATAAGCTCTCGACAATTCCGGGCATCGGCAAAAAGACCGCTGCCCGCATTGCACTCGAACTCAAAGAGAAGGTCGTCAAAATTCATTCCGGTCTGGCTTCTACCGCAATCGAGGAACCAGTGGTGCCGGCAGGTCCCTACGATGACGCACTGTCAGCTCTTGTCAATCTTGGCTATCGCCCTCAAGATGCAAAAGATGCACTGAAGAGAGTCTCCAAGACGGTCGAAGCTCAGGCTGGTCTCAAAGAATTGATCCGTGAAGGCCTCAAAGAACTTGCGAGGGGGTGAACGATGGGTATGTCTATACGCGCACGAGCGGGGGTTCAGTGTTGTTTGGCAGTTGGATTTTTTGTAGGACTCCCGTTTGCCGGATGGGCGCAGGAGGCCGGAGAGCAGAAAAGTATTCGGATGACCTGCGGGACTTGCCCCGATGGCTATGCCACCACCGGTATCACGCAAGCCCCATCGGTCTGCAAAGACGGAGATCCGACGCTGGTCCAATGTGTGCCGCTTGGGGCCAACATGCTTGCCGTTTGTGGATCCTGTCCCGATGGCTATTCGGAAATCGGGAGTTCGTCGGTTCCCTCCCGTTGTGGCAGTAAAGAAGGTGGGCGACTGACGCAGTGCCAGCTTTTGAAGATGGAACAAAATCTCCCTGACCCCACGCAAGGGATAAAAACGTGTCCTCCAGATTGCGGAAGTGCCGCTCGACCCGGGCAGGGAGCCTTGACGCCGGTCCCACGCTTTCAGCAGGCTCCGGACAACAAGTAGATAGGCAGTAGAAGATTGTATGACTGAACGGTTGCTCGCACAGCGGACGACAGATGACGAACGAAGCATGGAAAACGTGCTGCGGCCGCAGTCGTTCAACGACTACGTCGGGCAAGAGCGGATGAAAGAGTCCCTGCGCATCTGCATCGATGCGGCACTGCAGCGGGGTGAGGCGCTCGACCACACGATTTTCTATGGGCCTCCAGGCCTTGGAAAGACGACAATCGCCCATATTATCGCTAAAGAAATGGGGGCATCGCTCCGTTCAACCTCCGGTCTCGTGCTTACTCATGCCGGCGATCTGGCGGCGATCCTCACGAACCTCCAAGAGCACGATGTCCTCTTCATCGATGAAATTCATCGCTTGCCGGCGTCCGTCGAAGAGGCGCTTTATCCGGCGATGGAGGACTACCAACTCGATCTGGTGGTTGGACAGGGACCTGCAGCAAGAACGGTCAAGCTTGACCTCCCGCGATTTACATTAGTGGGGGCCACGACGAAAGCCGGTGCACTGACGTCTCCGCTCCGTGACCGGTTCGGACTCGTGTACCGACTGGATTTTTATTCACCGACCGATCTGGAGCTCATCGTGACGCGGTCGGCCGGCGTGTTAGGAACATCGATCGATCAGGCCGGTGCTGCAGAGATCGCGCAGAGAGCTCGAGGCACGCCACGCATCGTGAATCGCTTGATCCGGCGTGTCCGGGACTATGCGCAGATTAAGGCCGAAGGGCACATCACCAAACAGGTTGCTCAGGAGGCCCTGGCCTGGTTGGGAGTCGACAGTGCCGGGTTTGATGACATGGATCGAAAAATCCTAATGACCATCATCGAAAAGTTTAACGGCGGACCGGTCGGAGTGGAATCCCTTGCCGCCGCGGTGCAAGAAGAGAAAGGGACTCTGGAGGACGTGTACGAGCCCTACCTCATTCAAGCCGGCTACCTCGATCGTACCGGCCGCGGCCGCCAAGCAACGAAGCTCGCGTTCGATCACTTCAGCAAGCCGACCGATCAGCTGTTCTAGCGACTGAAGGGTGAGAATCACGCAGTCGACGAGGGACCCGTTAAGGTTGGGTCTTGGCTTTCGACCACTCGCGATCTCGGTTCATTCTTGCTGCCTTGATCCTCCTCTCCCAACTGATTCACCCCGATCATCCGTCAATCATTGACCTCTCCCTGGCAGTCGCAAGTTCTTGAAAGACTGGGGAGTCTCCTTGCAATGAGCGATTCGAATCCTGTATCATCCCTTGCTTACTCACACTCGTTCTGCCTCTGGACAATCGTCCAACTCATGGGGCACGGGTGGAGGGGGTTCGTGCATGCCTGGTGACCTTTCCGTTTATCGGAAGGAGATTGATCGTATCGACGATGAGATTCTCCGTCTGCTCAACGAGCGGTCGAAGAGTGTCATTGAGATCGGTCGGATCAAGAAAGAGCAGGACGCGGACGCCAATCTCCATACGCCAGCTCGTGAAGCCGCGATCATTGAGCGATTAGTCGGTCAAAATACCGGTCCTTTTCCCTCAGAAGCCATCCGTCCCGTTTATCGGGAAATCATGTCGGCGTCTCTCTCACTGGAAGGTCCGCAGAAGGTGGCCTATCTAGGCCCACGCGCGACGTTCACGCACATGGCCTGCATGCAGAAATTCGGATCGTCGGCCCAATACATTCCGGTCCACAGTATCAAGGAAGTGTTCAACGAAGTGGAACGGGGCCGCGCGAATTTCGGTGTCGTGCCGATCGAGAACACGACCGAAGGGGTGGTCAATCATACCCTCGATATGTTCATCGATTCGAATCTCCTGATTTACGGAGAAGTGCTCCAAGAGGTCTCGCACCATCTGATGTCGAAGTCCGGGGTGGTGGAAGAGGTCAAGAAGATCTGTTCGCATCCGCAGGCCATTGCACAATGCCGCAATTGGATCGAAACTCATATGCCGCATGTGCTGGTGTCGGAAGTCGCCAGCACGGCCCGCGCCGCGGAAATGTGCCAGGAAGATGCCACCATCGCTGCCATCGCATCAGAACTGGCAGCTCAGCTGTATGGTCTCAAAGTCATCAAGGCGCGGATTGAAGATAATCTGAACAACTTCACCCGGTTCCTTGTCCTGTCGCAGAAGCCGCCGCAACGCACCGGGAAAGACAAGACCTCATTGATGCTGTCGATTAAAGACAAGGTCGGGGCGTTGTATGACCTTCTCCGGCCCTTTGCGTCAAATGGCATCAGCATGACGAAGATCGAGTCACGTCCCTCCCGCCGGAAGGCATGGGAGTATATTTTCTTCGTAGATGTGGAGGGGCATATGGAAGAAGAGCGCGTGAATCGTGCCATCGAAGAGATCAAAGGCCGCTGCCTCTTTATGAAGATCCTGGGTTCCTATCCGGCCCACAACTAGAACTATGGCACTGCGTATTCATCCAGACATTGCCTCGCTCAGCCCTTATGTGCCGGGTAAGCCGATTGAGGAGTTGCAGCGAGAGCTGGGCCTGGCTCGCGTGATCAAGTTAGCCTCGAATGAGAATCCGCTTGGGCCATCGCCGAAAGCGCTGGCCGCGCTCGTCGGGGGGCATGACAGTCTGCATCGGTATCCGGATGGCGGCGCCTATCGATTGCGTCAGGCGTTGGCCGATCGATGGAAGGTCAGCCTCGATCATATTATTCTGGGCAACGGATCAGACGAAATCCTCGGCCTGCTGGCCCGGACATTCCTGGCGCCGGGCGATGAAGCAGTGATGGCCGATCAGACCTTCGTGATCTACAAGATGGAAGTCACGGCGGCCCACGGAAAAGCAGTGATCGTTCCGTTGGTCAATTGGACGCATGATCTCGACGGCATGGCCAAAGCGATTACACCCAAGACCAGGCTCGTCTTTCTCTGCAACCCCAATAATCCCACCGGGACCATGGTTGCAGCCGATGCCGTCGCCCGGTTCATGGCGCAGGTTCCGGAGAATGTGATCGTGGTCTTTGATGAAGCCTATCTCGAATATGTGCGCGATCCGCATTTCCCGGACAGTCTGCAGTATGTGAAGCAGGGACGGAACGCGATCGTGCTGAGAACGTTTTCGAAAATCTACGGTCTGGCCGGGTTGCGGATTGGCTATGGCATTACGACCCCGGAAATCACGAATGGTTTGAACCGCGTGCGGCCGCCGTTCAACGCCAATACGCTGGCGCAGCGTGCGGCTCTGGCTGCGCTGGGTGACGACGAACATGTGGCGAAGAGTCGAGCGGTGAACGCGGCAGGTATGCAGCAACTCGAGTGCGGTTTACGCGCGCTGGGGTTTGCCGCGATTCCCAGCCAGGCCAACTTTGTATATTTCGACGTGAAGCGCGATGGACGGCGGGTGTTCGATGCCTTGCTGCGTGAAGGCGTGATTGTGCGGCATATCGAGGGAACGATGTTGCGCGTGACCATCGGCCAGCCGGATGAAAACCAGGCATTTCTGGATGCGTTGATGAAAGTCTTGCAGTCGGAGTGAAGGAATAAAGAGGGCACCATGATCATCGTCTTGAGACCTGACGCATCTGAACCCCAAGTCGATCATATTATTGATCGGCTGCGAGAGCTCGGATTGAAGTCGCAAATTTCCACCGGTCAGGAGCGCACGATCATCGGTGTGATCGGCGACGATAGGATTTTGCATAACCAGCCCCTGACTGCCTTGCCGGGAGTGGAAAGCGTATTGCCGATTCTCGCTCCCTGGAAGCTGGTGAGCAGGGAATTTAAGAAGGAACCGACGATCATTGACGTGGGCGGGGTCAAGATCGGCGGGAAGAAGCTTGTCATCATGGCGGGACCCTGTGCAGTGGAGCGCCTCGAACTCACTGTGGGGATTGCGCATGAAGTGAAGGCCGCCGGCGCGTCTATTCTCCGCGGTGGGGCGTACAAGCCCCGAACCTCTCCCTATTCATTCCAAGGGTTGGGTCGTGAAGGATTGGACTACTTGCTCGAGGCCAAGAGGCAAACGGGCTTGCCGGTCGTGAGCGAGATTTTGGACACAAGGGACATTGAGTTGTTTCTGGAGAAGGCCGACATTATTCAGATCGGCGCCAGGAATATGCAGAACTTTGAACTCTTGAAAGAGGTCGGCGCCTACGACAAGCCGGTGCTGTTAAAGCGCGGGTTGTCAGCGACCATCAAGGAGTTCCTCCTTTCTGCGGAGTACATTATGTCGCGTGGCAATCGCAATGTGATGTTGTGTGAACGCGGCATTCGGACGTTTGAAACCCAGTATCGCAACACTTTGGATCTCGCGGCGATTCCTACACTGAAAGAGCTGTCGCATCTTCCCGTCATTGTCGATCCCAGCCATGCGACGGGGAAATGGCAGCTGGTAGCGCCCATGTCCAAGGCGGCGGTCGCGGCTGGTGCCGATGGGTTGCTGATCGAGGTTCATTCCAATCCGGAGTGTGCGCTGTGCGACGGGGAAGAGTCGATCAAGCCTTCGAAGTTTAAAGAGCTGATGCACGATCTTGGGAATATTGGCCGCGCCGTGGGTCGGGACATTTAGGCCGTTAAAAGGAGTTCCCCTCAGGAAGAGTGGGCCAAGACAGCTATGGCAGTTCATTTTAAGCAGGTCGCGATAATCGGGGTGGGGCTGATCGGCGGGTCGCTCGGAATGATCCTGCGCCGCAAGGGGTTGGCTGATCAGGTGGTCGGGATAGGCCGGCGGGTGGAGAATCTACAGACGGCCGTCGAACTGGGCGCGATCGATCGCTATGTCGCCGATCCTAAGGAAGGTGTGCGTGGCGCGGATCTCGTGATTTTGGCCACGCCGGTCGATACCTACGACCGACACCTGAAGGACTGGGCCTCGTGCCTCTCCCCCGGTGCCATCGTGAGCGATGTCGGGAGTGTGAAGGGGACGTTAGTCGAACAGTCCGAAGCGAGCATGCCGGCCGGCGTCCATTTCGTCGGCGCCCATCCGATTGCAGGGAAAGAAAAGACCGGGGTCGCGGCGGGAACCGATCAGCTGTTTCAGGGCGCTCGTTGTATCGTGACGCCCACTCCCAAGACCGACGCACAAGCCTTGGAGCGAGTGCGGGCCTTGTGGCAGGAGACGGGCTCGATTGTGCTGACGATGGATCCGCATTTGCACGATCAGATTCTGGGTGCCGTGAGTCATTTACCGCATGTGGCGGCCTTTGCTCTGATCACGGCGTTGGCGAATCTTCGCGATCGGGAAATTGCATCGCTCGACTTGGCTGCGCACTCCGGAGGCGGGTTGCGGGATACGACGAGGATTGCGGCCAGTTCTCCTGAGATGTGGCGGGATATTTTCCTCTGGAATCGTGAGAACGTGGTGCACTTCATCGATGCATATCAGGAGACGCTCCAGGAGTTTCGACGCCTGGTTCATGCGGGCGATGGCGCCGGTATCGAGAAGGCGCTCGAACGAGCCAAATCCGAGCGCGAGAAATTGAATGTTCGTCCCTCTGTCACGGTGTAACTGAACAATGGCATCACTGACGATCACTCCAGGCCGCGCGCTCTCAGGGACCACTACGGTGCCTGGTGATAAATCCGTGACGCATCGCGCGATCATCCTCACGTCGCTGGCTGAGGGGGAAAGCCGACTGTCCAGCTACTCCCGCGGGGAAGATTGCTTGAACACGATGCGCGCGTTTCAGGCGTTGGGGATTCAGATCGAGGAACAGCCTGACGTGCTGCTGGTGCATGGAAAAGGGATGTGGGGCTTGAGGGAAGCCGATGCGCCGATCGATTGCGGTAACTCCGGGACCGGGACCCGTTTATTGACGGGGTTATTGGCCGGTCAGGACTTTTTCACGATTTTGACCGGAGACGAATCGATTCGCCGGAGGCCGATGGGTCGTGTCGTGAAGCCCTTGCGGGAGATGGGCGCAGTGATTGCCGGCCGCAAGGGCGGCGAACTGGCTCCGCTTGCAATTACTGGCACGCGGCTGCATGGCATCGAGTACTCCTCACCTGTCGCCAGTGCGCAGATCAAATCCGCGCTGCTGTTCGCGGGTCTCTTTGCCGAAGGTACCCTGCGGTTTCGCGAACCGCGTTTGTCCCGTGATCATACGGAGCGGATGTTCCAGTCTTTCGGGATTCCATTGCGGCAGGAAGCGGGCACATTGGTGTTGGAAGGACGTCCGTCGTCCGGCTGGAGCGGACGTGCGATCGTGATCCCGGGTGATTTTTCAGCTGCGGCATTCTTTCTTGTCGGGGCGAGCATCATCCCCGGTTCTGATGTCACGATTCAGAACGTCGGGATTAATCCGACCAGAACCGGGCTGATCGATGTGTTGACGGCCATGGGGGCTAAGATCGAGGTTCTCAATCGGCGTGACCAAGCCGGCGAACCGGTGGCGGATCTCCGTGTCAGGTCGGCTGCGCTGAAGGGTGTGGCGATTGGTCCTGAACTTATCCCGCAAACGATCGACGAATTTCCAATCCTCTGCGTCGCAGCGGCGGTGGCTGAAGGTGAGACGAGGATTTCCGGGGCCGAAGAGCTCCGCGTGAAGGAAAGCGACCGTATCGCCACGATGAGTGCCGAACTCAAAGCCATGGGAGCCCAGATAACGGAAAAGCCTGATGGTATGGTCATTCAGGGGCTTGGCCATGCGGGCAAGAACGGCTGCTTGAGCGGGACTCTCCAGGGCAAGAGCCATGGCGACCATCGGGTGGCCATGTCGCTGGCGATCGGCGGTCTAACGGCAAGTGCTCCGACTGTCGTGGCGGACACCGGCTGTGTGGATACCTCGTTTCCGAATTTCGAGCGCACCCTGGCGAGCTTGTTGACGTCATAGGCCTGAGGGCTATAATACCGCTCCTTTTGACTTGAGGCGGAAGGTAGAGGCAGTGATCATCGCGATTGATGGACCAGCTGGAGTGGGGAAAAGTACGGTCGCCAGACTGCTGGCATCCCGGCTGGGCTACCTTTACCTTGATACGGGAGCGCTGTATCGGGCGGTGGCCTGGAAGACGCTTCGGAGCGGGATTGACCCCGCTGATCGGGAACAGGTTGCAGCACTGCTTCCATCACTGTCGATCCAGATGCTGTTTCAAAACGGTGCGATGCTGGTATTAGTGAACGATGCGGATGTCACGAATGAGCTTCGTTCGCCGGACGTGACGGCAGCAGCCTCTGTCGTGTCGGCGATTCCCGCCGTCCGGGAATGGCTCCTGCCGGTGCAGCGCCAAATCGGGCAACGTGGATCGGTGGTGGCCGAGGGACGAGACATCGGGACCAAGGTGTTTCCCGCTGCGCCCGTGAAGTTTTTTCTTGAGGCAGATGCGACCGTGCGGGCCGAGCGTCGCCATCGTGAGCTGGTAGCCGCCGGACATAGCGGACCAATGGAGAAGACCTACCAGGATCTGTCCGGTCGGGATGAGCGGGATCGCACACGAGCAGTGGCTCCCCTTGTGCCCGCAGCCGATGCGCGATTGATCGATACGTCGTCTCTGCGAATTGAAGACGTGGTAGAACAGATGCTGGCGGCGGTTGCGGCAGTCTCGTGAGCGGATTGATCTACGGGCTCCTCTGGGTCCTGGTGCGAGCCTCCGCAGCGGTCTTGTTTCGGTACCGGGTCGAAGGGGCGTTGCCGCGGAGCGGGGGAGTGCTTATTGCGGCCAATCACGCCAGCTATGTAGACATTCCGCTCCTGGGCTGCGGGATGAAGCGGCGGGCCTGGTATCTCGGACGTAATGACTTGTTTCCTGTGCCGGTGCTTAACGGGATTTTGCAGCGGCTTGGCTGGATTCCTCTTCGTCCCGGGCGGTTGGATCGAGAGGCCTTCGGGAAAGCGATCAGCCTGATTCAGGCCGGTAAGGTGGTTGTGATCTTTCCGGAAGGCGGGCGCAGTCACGATGGGCATTTGCGGCAGCCGAAATCCGGCATCGGGGTCATCGTGTCGCAGACCGGTTGTCCCGTGGTGCCGGCGTATTTGAAAGGCACATTCGACGTGTTGCCGACTGGAGCCAGGTGGCCTAGATTACGACAGGTGACGGTCAAGCTTGGAGAGCCGCTGACCTTCGAAAGCGGTCATCCCAAAGAACACGATAAGGGAGATGCCAAACGTTTCTACCAACTGGTCAGCCGCACGGTGATTACGCATATCGCCGCCCTCGGAAATGTTCCACCCCCGATGGTGGGCCACGAAGGCGAGCGGGCGTTACCGGAGCAGCCGACCACCGGAGCTCGCAACGCTGAGTGAGCCCGGGTTTTTCACCATCAGCACCCGGCCCATGCCGGAGGATTAGGATCTGTCCATGAGTACCGCATCAACAGGAAATGAACCGAAGTTAGACCGAGCCGCGTTGGCCGCCCTCTATGAGGAGACCTTCCGCAATCTTGAGGAGGGGACGATCACCGAAGGGCGCGTGGTGGCGTTGACGAAGGATAAAGTCGTCGTCGATATCGGCTACAAGTCGGAAGGTATGATTCCGAGCGATCAATTCTCGCCGGAAGACCTCCAGGCCCTCAAGGTTGGAGATAGCCTCCAGGTCTACATCGAAGAGTGTGAAGATGCCGACGGCAATCTGGTTCTTTCCAAGGAAAAAGCCGACAAGATGAAGATTTGGGAAGAGCTCGAGAAGCTCTTCAATGAGGAAAAGAGCATCGACGGGAAAATCATTTCGCGCATCAAGGGCGGCATGATGGTCGACATCGGCGTCAAGGCGTTCCTGCCCGGTTCACAGATCGACCTGCACCCCGTGCGCGATTTGGACGGTCTTGTCGGCAAGACCTTCCCGCTGAAGATCATCAAGATCAACCATCGCCGCGGCAATGTGGTGGTGTCCCGTCGTGTGCTTCTTGAGGAGACGCGCGACAAGAAGCGTCAGACGACGCTGGCGAATTTGAAGGAAGGCCAGCTGATTCAGGGCATGGTCAAGAACATCACCGACTACGGGGCGTTCATCGACCTGGGCGGAATCGACGGGTTGCTACATATCACGGATATGTCGTGGGGCCGCGTCGGCCATCCATCGGAAATGTTCACGGTCGGCGATCGAGTGGAAGTCAATGTGCTGAAGTACGATCGGGAGACCGGTCGTATCTCGCTTGGTCTGAAGCAGAAGTCCGCCGACCCCTGGACCAATGTCGCAGGAAAGTACCCGATCGGTACTCGGGTGCGTGGTCGGGTGGTGAGCCTGACGGACTACGGAGCGTTTATCGAGCTCGAGCCGGGCGTTGAAGGATTGGTCCATGTGTCGGAAATGTCCTGGACTCATGAAGTGCGCCATCCTTCGCGTGTGGTCACCGTGGGTGACCAGGTGGAAGCTGCCGTGTTGAACGTGGATCCGGCCAGCCGGAAGATCTCGCTGGGTATGAAGCAAACGGCTCCCAATCCCTGGGACATGATCGAGAGCAAGTATCCGATCGGTACTAAGATCGAGGGGAAAGTGAAGAGTTTGACCGACTTCGGGGCCTTCATCGGCCTGGAAGAAGGCATCGATGGCTTGATCCATATTTCCGATATGTCCTGGACCAAGCACATCAAGCATCCGTCGGAGTTGTTCAAGAAGGCGCAGAAGGTCGAAGCCGTGGTCTTGCGCATCGATAAAGAAAAGGAACGTCTGTCGCTGGGCTTCAAGCAGCTTTCACGTGATCCGTGGGACGATGAGATTCCGGCTCGCTACCATGTCGGCGACTCGGTGACCGGGAAAGTCAGCAAGTTGGCCGACTTCGGGATCTTCATCGAATTGGAGGGCGGCGTCGAAGGGTTGATTCATATCAGCGAAGCCGGTCTTGATGGCGCGGCGAAACTTGAAGAGAAGTTCAAGCTGCAGGATGATGTGACGGCGAAGATCATCAAGGTCGATCGCGAAGAGCGGAAAATTGCGCTCAGCTTGCGTGAACATCAATCCGATTCCGACCGTCGGCAAGTGGATGAATATCATTCAACGCAGGGCGCGCTCGATCAAAGTCTGGGCCGTGCGGCGAAACAAAGCCGGAAGAAGTCGCAGGCGGAGGACTAATGAGCGTGCCTTGTTGGACTGTCACAAGGGTGAGGCCTCATGGCTGACGACCAACCGGTAGAGCGCAGTCCCAAGCGCACCCTGCTGCGCAAAATTCTTTGGGTCGTGGGGGGTGGTTTGGGGCTGCTGTTCTTGGTCAATCTCTTTTTGCCCGATCTCGATCTCTCGGGGGAAGATCGTATTGCGCTGATCCGCATCGAGGGCGTCATCCTTGACGCTCAAGAAACGATCGGGGAACTGAAGAAGTTCAGCGAAAGTCCCTCCGTCAAGGCGATTGTGCTGCGGATCGATAGCCCCGGCGGCGGGGTGGTTCCCTCGCAAGAGATTTATGACGCGGTGCGTCGAGTGCGGACCAAGAGCAATAAAGCGGTCATCGCTTCAATGGGAAGCGTTGCTGCATCCGGGGGCTACTATATTGCGGCCGCGACGGATCGCATTGTCGCGAATCCGGGCACATTGACCGGCAGCATCGGTGTCATTATGGAGATGGCCAATTTCGAAGGTCTTCTGCAAAAGATCGGTGTTGAAGGCGTGGTCGTGAAGAGCGGCAAGTACAAGGATGTAGGGTCTCCGTTGAGGAAGATGAGTGATGAAGAGCGAAGCTTGCTGCAGATCGTCATGGACGATGTGCATAAACAGTTCATCGAAGCGGTGGCAGAAGGCCGCGCGCTTGAGCTGACCGACGTGCAGGCCCTGGCCGACGGGAGAATCTTTACCGGTCGCCAAGCGAAGGAAGCGAAGCTGGTCGACGAGCTTGGCAATCTGGAAGATGCCATTCAGTTGGCGGCCGATGTCGTGGGAATCGAAGGGGAACCGAAAGTGGTCGAACAGCGCCGGCGATTCTCTATTCGTGAGTTGCTGGAGTCCAGGCTCTCATCGGTCTTGCCCAAGTTCGATTTTCATCCAGGGGTGAATCTGAAATATCTCATGGCCTTTTAATCGCGCAGCAATGGCGTGCAACGGCACTTGTCCATCAACGGTGCGAAAGGGGAGCGAACATGACGAAAGCGCAGATCATCGAGCAGATGTCGGAGAAAGTGACGACGCTGACTAAGCGGCAGGCCGAGGTCGTCGTCAATACCATTTTTGATTGCATTCGGGACTCTCTCAAGAACGGGGATAAGACTGAGATCCGCGGGTTCGGCAGTTTCCGTTTGCGGGCCCGCCGAATGAAAGAAGGGCGTAACCCGAAGACGGGCGCGACCGTAGCCGTGCCAGCGAAGCGCGTACCGTTTTTTAAAGCGGGCAAAGAACTCAAAGAGTTGCTGAATCAATAGCGAGCGAGAAGGAGCTCCCATGTCATCCTCACATTCTCCCGAGTCCGCCGCCATGGAGATTCGTTGGACCGAAGGTGCGCTGCAGCGAATGGAACGCGCGCCGGTTTTTCTGCGGGGCATGGTTCGTCGGTTGGCGGAGAAAAAAGCGCGAGAACTCGGTTATGAGGAAATCGACGAAGTCAAACTGGACCAATTTAAGGGACAGATGATGGGCTCGATGGGTGGCGCGACCGGCATGGCGTCGGCGGCTGAGGCGATGGAAAAGGGTCAGCTGCCGTGGACGGCGGCTGCGAAGGCAAGGCTCGATGCGGTCCCTGAGTTCATGCGCGGGATGACCAGGCAGATTGCGGAGGAGATGGCTCGCGAAGGCGGACACATGGAAGTCAACATCGATTTGCTCGATCGGGTCGAATCGATGGGGGATCTGCGCGAGCGTGATTTACCTGCCCTGGCCTGGAGCGAAGGCGCGCTAGCGTTGCTTCAGCAGAAGATCAAGGATTCACCTCCAATCGCGCTGGAGTTTGTCAGCGACATGATTCGGCATGATACTGAAGAGGCGGCTCGAGAAAAGGGTTTCACGACCATCGATGAAACGAATGTCGTGCAATTGTGGGAGGCGCCGCAACAGAAAGTCGCCTGGTCTGATGAGGCATGGAAGCGACTGCAAACCTCGCCTGATTTCGTCCGGAGTGGCATCAGAAAGGCGGCTGAACGTCGTGCCAGGAAGCTGGGCCTATCCGAGATCGACTCCGATTCCCTGACGACGTTTCGCAACCAGGCGATGATGAAAGCGGTCAAACGCATTCGGTCGTTCGGCTACAACGAGTTAACCTTCGATGCCTTCGATACCGCGTTGACTAAAACCAAGCGGCTTCAGGGGAACGACCAGGCCGAAAAACGCTTACAGGAAATTCGCGGGCACTTTGCCGATCCCAACGCGAAAAAACCGGAAGGCGGCACGCTCGGAGCAGATCTCATGGATCGGTTCCGCAAGTATCTCAAGGGTGAAGGAGCGCTCTAGCAGGATGCTGAAAAAGTCCGCCAGCGGCGTTCCCATCATCCGTGAAGCGT
>Ga0209253_10000578_pt1 | contig 31710 bp, 24 predicted proteins | sample FrelakmetBRP12BR_FD_187145 | JGI IMG/M metagenome (GOLD analysis project Ga0209253, IMG submission 187145) | Freshwater lake sediment microbial communities from the University of Notre Dame, USA, for methane emissions studies - BRP12 BR (SPAdes)... | ecosystem: Environmental > Aquatic >... | reverse complement strand
GAGCTAGGGGGTCGTGTCATCAGGCAAGCGTGTACGAGACGATCCAGTAGTGCGGGTGGGCGATCCACTGCGGATCGCGGGCGCGCGGGCCGAGGGCGGAGAAGACCTGCTCGCGGCTCGGAAAATTCTTCAGTACCTCATGCACGCTTGCGTCGTCGAGCGAGCGGTTCTGGTAGGTGTTGCCTGCCTCGTCACGGCGCGAGATCGGCGTGCTGCTGGCCGGCACGAAGCGGTTGTCCAGCACGACGACCCGCGCGCCCGAATCGAGCCGCGCATGCAGGGCAGCCAGCCATCCGGGCAGCCGTTCCAGCGGCACATGCGACCACCAGAAGCCGGCGAAGGCCGCGTCGAAACGTCGGTCGCCCAGGTCGGCCAGCGCATAGGCGTCGAGCTGCAGGAACTCGACCTTGCCATCGGGCATGGGTTTCGATCGAGCGATCGACAGGGTCTCGGGATTCAGGTCGGTGGCCAGCCAATGTGCGCAGGCCATCGCGCCATGCGGTGTCCACCAACCGGTGCCGCAGGCGATTTCGAGCACGCGCCGTCCGACGAATGCGGTCTGCAGCCAGGCCTCGATCGCACGCAGGTCGATCTGCCGCTCGGGCTTGTGATAGACGCGTTCGTAGCTGGCTGCATGGCGCGCGTAGTACTCGCGCATGCTCTCGGCCGTGGCTTGCGTGGGCAGGTTCATCAAAGGTCCGGATACAGCCGGCCCGGGTTGAACAGGTGTTCAGGGTCGAATGCGCCTTTCAGATGGCGGTGAATGCGTTGCAGCACCGGCGACAGCGCAGTGAATACGCCGCCGGTCTTGGCCCCGCGAAACGCGGTGGCGTGGCCGCCTGCAGCCTGCGCCAGGGCGCGCATCGCCGCGGCGGGTGCGGTGCTGACGAGCCAGCGCTGGCCGCCGCCCCACTCGATCAGCTGGTCGCCGTCGGCCTGGAGCGGCGGCGCGGTCTGTGCCACGGCGAAGCGCCACAGCGTGGCGCCAGCGTGCACCGCCTTGGCGGCGGTCGCGAAGAACTCGTCCTTCTGATCGCGCAGTCCGGTCCAGAATCCGTCCGCCGTGGCGGCGGCGATGAGTTCGCCACCCAACACGCGCTGGGCGGACTCCACGGCTGCCGCCGCCCCCGCCAAGCGCAGCACCAGCATGTCGCTCCACCACGCGCTGGCCTGAATCGGCAGCGGCTGGCCTGCCCATGAGTTCAGTTGCGACAATGCCTTCGCCTGTGCCCACTCGAAGCGCAACGTCGCTCGGGCCGGCTGGATGGGAAGCACCTTGAGCGAGACCTCGAGGATCGGACCCAGGATCCCCAGCGATCCGGCCAGCATGCGCGACACGTCGTATCCGGCGACGTTCTTCATCACCTGGCCACCGAAACTCAGGACCTCGCAATGGCCGTTGAGCATCGTGGCGCCCAGGAGGTAGTCGCGCGCGCCACCCACCGCGGCGCGCGACGGGCCTGCCAGGCCTGCGGCGACCATGCCTCCCACCGTGCCACCGGCGGCGAAGCGTGGCGGTTCGAACGCCAGACATTGGCTCTGTTCGGCCAACGCCGCCTCGAGGTCGGCCAACGGTGTGCCCGCCCGCGCTGTCACGACCAGCTCGGTCGGCTCGTAGCTCGTGATGCCACGCAACTCGCCCATCGCCAACGGCTCGCCGCGCGGCGTCTCGCCATAGAAATCCTTGGTGCCGCCGCCGCGAATGGCGAGCGGCGCATGCGCCGCCCGGGCGGACTGCACCCGATCGATCAACCGGTTCAGGGCGGCGTCGGACATGGCGTTCAGAAGCGTTCCAGCTCGGGGAACGGCAGCAGGCCCTTCCTGACGTGCATCTTCCCGTACTCGGCGCAGCGCTGCAGGGTCGGAATCACCTTGCCAGGATTCAAAAGACCCGTGGCGTCGAACGCAGCCTTCAGCCGCAACATCTGCGATCGCTCCTCGGGGCTGAACTGCACGCACATCGAGCTCAGCTTCTCGATGCCCACGCCATGCTCGCCGGTGACCGTGCCGCCGAGCGCGACGCTGGTTTCGAGGATGTCGGCGCCGAACAGTTCGGCGCGCTGCAGTTCATCGGCGCTGTTCGCGTCGAACAGGATCAGCGGGTGCAGATTGCCGTCGCCGGCGTGGAAGACATTGCAGCAGCGCAGCCTGTACTTCACTTCCATCTGCTGGATCGCGAGCAGGATGTCGGCCAGGCGCTTGCGTGGAATCGTCGAATCCATGCACATGTAGTCGGGGCTGATTCGTCCCGATGCCGGAAAGGCGTTCTTGCGGCCGCTCCAGAATTTCAGCCGCTGCGCTTCGTCGCGGCTCACTTCCAGCCGCGTTGCGCCCGAGCGCGACAGCAATTCGCGCATGCGGCCGATTTCCTCGTCGACCTCTTCGGGCGTGCCGTCGGCTTCGCACAGCAGGATCGCGGCTGCCTCGAGGTCGTAGCCGGCGTGCACGTAATCCTCGACCGCGGCGGTCATGGGTTTGTCCATCATCTCGAGCCCGGCCGGGATGATGCCGGCGGCGATGATCGCGGCCACCGCGTCGCCGGCCTTGCGGATGTCGTCGAAACTCGCCATCACGCAGCGTGCAAGACGCGGCCTGGGCAGCAGCTTGACGGTCACCTCGGTGATGACCGCGAGCATGCCCTCGCTGCCGATCACGACGCAGAGCAGGTCCAGGCCCGGCGCATCGAGCGCTTCGCTGCCGAAGGTGACAGCCTCGCCTTCGATCGTATAGCCGCGCACCTGCATCACGTTGTGCAACGTGAGGCCGTATTTCAGGCAGTGCACGCCGCCGGCGTTCTCGGCCACGTTGCCACCGATCGTGCAGGCGATCTGGCTCGATGGGTCGGGTGCGTAGTACAGGCCATGCGGTGCCGCGGCCTCGCTGATCGCAAGATTGCGCACGCCGCACTGCACAACCGCCGTGCGTGCGAGCGGATCGAGCTTGACGATGCGGTTGAACTTGGCCAGCGACATCGTCACGCCCAGTTTGTGCGGCAGCGCGCCGCCCGACAGTCCCGTGCCCGCGCCACGCGCGACGACGGGCACATCCAGTGCGTGGCAGGCCTTGAGCACGGCGGCCACCTGGGCTTCGGTCTCGGGCAGTGCCACCACCAGCGGTGCCTGGCGGTAGGCCGTCAATCCGTCGCACTCGTAGGGCACCGTTTCCTCACGTCGCCACAGCAAGGCATGCGCCGGCAGCAGAGCGGCGAGCGCCGATACGACCTCGGCCTGGCGCCGGGTGCGATGCGCCTGCTCGTCGGCATGGTCCAGGGGCTCGGGGGCGGTGCTCATTGCGGCAATGTAGCCTGAGCGCGCGCCTGGCCCACCGAGCGCCGTCAGGTCGTGGGGTCAAAGCTGCAATGTGTGCCGTGCAAAGCCGGGCAGCCTGCCCATGCCGGTCGATCGGACCGTCTGCTGGCGGCGCCGTGTCGCCCGGCACGGTTGCGCTCGCGTCAGTCCAGGAACGCGGTCAAGACACCGGTGTAGCCGTACAGATGGTGACGGGCGATCTCGCCGGCGGCAAAGAAGCCCACCAGCGGCACCTCGCCCAGCGCGCGCTGGACGATCTGCAGCTCGGCCGACGGAGCGCCGAAATGCGGTCCCCCGCGCCCGGAGCACGAGACGTAGATCGCGCCCGCGATGCGCCGCGGCTCGTGTTCAAGGGCATAAGCACCCGCCGGCGCGGTGACGTCCGACTCGACCTCTTCGCGCAGTTCGGTGCAGATCCGGACCAGATCGCGCCGCGCTGCCTCCACATCACGCCTGCAGAACCCGAGTTGGACGCCGGAATCGACCCTGTCACCCACCGCAAACGCCTGCCGCGCCGGGTCGACGCCGATCAGATGGCGCACCCGCGTGTCGGCACCGAACTGCCCGCCCCGTGCGAGCGCCGCGTCGCCGGCGTCGGTGAGGCCGACCAGCGTATGGCGCAGCGCGGCCACCGCGCGCTGCGGGTTCGACAACTCGACGCCGAGTTCCCCGAGCAGCTGCGGCAACGCGGGCGCGTCATCGAGCATGAGCACCAGGTTGCGATCGGAGCGCGTGACCAGGCGTGGTCGGCCCAGCGGCTGACAGCCCTGCGTGACGCGTGAAATCAAGGCCACCCCGGCGTCGAACGCAACGCCCGACAGGCCCCCTTCGAACACGCCGTCGGCCAGCGTGAACGTGCGGGTGCGCCCGCTGGCCAGCCCGCCGAACAGATAACCCGACTGCACCCGCTGGCTGAGCTCTTGAATCAGCTCGGGCAGGTCGTGGGTCGCCGGATCGGCGTGTACCAGTGCGGACCAGGCGTCGGCGCGCAGCAAGGGTGCACGGCCGTTGAAGACGGAGAAACGATCCGACGCCAGATCGCACAGCATCAGCACCAGGGCGGGCTCGTCGAAATACTCCACCCCACTGGCCGACACGCCCACACCGACGCTGCCGACGATCGCCACGCCGGGCCAGGCGGCCTGTGCATCGGCGAGCAGGGCCTCGGCCACCGGCGCATGGTGATCGCTGATGTAGAAGAACGCCAACGTCGGCTGGAATGCCGGCAGTCGCGAAGCCTGCGCGCGCAACTGCGCCACCACCCGCGCCATCGCCTGCCGCGCGTCGGGGTGCGCGGCGTGACCGTGCAGGAATGTCAGCGACATCGGTCCACCGCTTCAGGGCCCGTGCTCCGATTGCGCACGACGCCGCCGCTGGGGTGCAGGCCGGAGCCAGCCCCTCGACGCGGGCTTGCTGCTGCATTCACCGCTGCCGCTTCGGTGCCGGGTGTCTGCGTGCGCCGCCCGGGCCACCGGCTGCCCGCTGCTCGGCCGGGGCCGCATTCCGCGCCGCGGGCGCGGGCGCTGCCGCTTGTTTCGGCGCCGGTCCGGCGGCATCGAAAGCTGGCTTGTTGATCGAGCCCGCCAGGCCCTTGGCGGCATCGGATGCGCTGTCTCTCATCGCCGTGGCGGCAAGCTGCGTGAACTGCTTGGTCAGCGCGCCCCACCATTGCATCGGATCGACGATGCCGGTCGGCGCCACGCCGGCGGCGTTGTCGGTGCGCGTCGACCGGTCCGTCTTGCGCGGGCCCTTGCGCACGGCCGCTCCCTGGGCTTCGGTCGCAGGCGGGGATACAGACTCGGGCACCCGCAGCGTCATCGAATCGCGCAACTCGCCGACCGAGAGATTCATCGTCCTCAACGTGGACAGGGTCATGCGCTGCACCTCGAGCGCCTGGATCGTCGCACCGAGCATGCGGGCGTTCTGCTCGAGCCAGAACTGCACGGTACGCAGCTCCTCGATGCGTTTCTCGAGTTCGTCCGGATTCAAGGTCGGAGCGATCCATTGGCCGACGCTCGGCAATGCGGCGCCGGCGTTGTTGACCAGGCCCTGCAGGAAATCGAAACCGGGGACCATCTTGGTGAACGCGGCGGTCGAATCGGTCATGAAGTCTCCTGGGTCGCTGCTCGGCGCTATGGCTGGTCGCGGGCATCGTATCCCGGCGCCGGCAGGCTGTCACACCGGTGGGGGTTCATTGCCGCGCCGCCGTCATGCGCTCGACTGCGTAGCCGCGCTCGGCGAGCAGCTTGGGCAGTCCTTTGGCGCCGGTCATGTGCAGCGAGCCGACGGCCGCCAGCACGCGCTTGCCCGAGCGGTGCAACGCGTCGATGCGCTCTGCCATCGACGGGTTGCGATCGTCGTTCAGGCGCGCCAGGAACGCGCGATCCTCGGGCGTGTCGGCGCATTCGCACCATTTCGCGTAACTTTCCAGTTCGGACAGGCGACCGGATGCCCAGGCGTCGGCCAGTCGCCGCAACACCGGTCGCACCCGGTCGCCCTCGAGCTGTTCCAGCGTCTGGGCGAGCAGGCGCTGCATCTGCATCGGGTCGCGCGGAATCAGCGCCGCGAGTTGCGACTGCAAACTCTCCAGCGAGACGACCGCCTTCTGGCGCGCGTGCGCGTCGGCACCGAGCACGATCTCCTGCGCATAAGCGGGGTCGAGCCCTTCCCAGCGCCCCGCCAAGATCGACAGCGTCACCGCTTGCATCACGGGGTGCAGAAAGGCGAGCGCCTGGTCGGGCAGGCAGGCCGCCGCGATCTGGCGCGTCAGCCGCTGCTGGATCGCCTCCGGCAGCGCGGGCGCCGGGCCAGCCGCCACATAGGAGGCGATCATCGACTGCGCCAGCGCCGGATCGGTCAGATCGATCTCGACGGCCAGCGCGTCGGTATCGCGCAGCGCTGCGGCCAAGCGCGGCCCCGGGAAGGCCCAATCCAGCTTGCCGACATGCAGGGTGCCATACAGATAGGAACTGCGGCCTTCCTTGCTGATGCGCCAGAGGAATCCACGGTCGTGGGCATCGCGTTGCGCTGCCTGGATCTGCTCCGGCGTCGGCGCGCGCGTGACCGGCGGGCAAGCCGGCGCCTGCGCGGACGCGGCCTGCCCGACGAACAGCATCAGCAACGCGGCGGCGCCCGACAGCAGCCCACGCAGCGCGCTCGTGAGTTCAGCGGGCATCGACATGGGCCGGATTGTCCACGCCAACGCCGACGCCGCACGCCGGCCCGGCGGCGTCATCCTGGCTGCAGCGGCGCGACGCGCTGCTCGATCGCGCCGAAGACCGACTGGCCGTCGAGCCCCATCATCTCGATGCGCACGACGTCGCCGAATTGCATGTAGGCGGTCGTTGGGGCGCCGTGGTCGATGGTCTCGAGGGCGCGTTGCTCGGCGATGCACGAATAGCCGTGCGAGCGATCTTCGTTGCTGACGGTACCGCTGCCGACGATCGAGCCGGCGCTCACGTTGCGGGTCTTGGCCAGGTGGGCGATCAACTGGCCGAAATGGAACGCCATCTCCGGCCCTGCGTCGCAGCGGCCGACGCTGCGGCCGTTCCAGTGCGTGTCCAGCCTGAGGTGGACGCGGCCACCGTGCCAGGCTTCGCCGAGCTCGTCCGGCGTCACAGCCAGTGGGCTGAACGCGGTGGCGGGCTTGCTCTGCAGCAGGCCGAAGCCTTTGGCCAGCTCGCCGCTGACCAACTCGCGCAGCGTCCAGTCGTTGACCAGCATCAGCAGTCGGACGCCGTCCAGCGCCTGCTCTGCACGCGCGCCGATGCGCACGTCGCCGGTGACGACGGCGATCTCGGCCTCGAAATCGATGCCCCACGCGACCTTTCGGAAACGCGCCTCGTCGTGCGGACCCAGGAAGTGGTCGCTGCCGCCCTGATACATCAGCGGGTCGCTGCGCAGGTTGGCCGGCAGATCGGCGCCGCGCGAGCGGCGCAGCAGCGTGACATGGTTGAGGTAGGCCGACCCGTCGGCCCATTGCACCGCCCGCGGCAGCGGCGCCATGCAAGCACGCGCATCGAACGCCATCGCGTCGCGCGCCTTGCCGGCATTCAGGTTCCGGTACAACTGCTCCAGCTGCGGCGACAGGAAGTTCCAGTCGTCCAGCAACTGTTGCAGGCGCGATGCGACGCCGGTGGCGAACTGCGCGTGCCTGAGATCGCGTGAGACGACCATCAATTGGCCGTCGCGCGATCCGTCGTTGAAGGTAGCGAGTTTCATGGCGGTGATTGCGATTGGTGGCACCATTGTCCAATGCGACGCAGCCGCGAGTCCGCCACCGCCCTTTCGGGGCGCTTCGACCCGGCGCGTGTGGGCCGCGCTGCGGCGCTCGTGCTGAGCGTGGTTGTCATGCATGCGTGGTTGTTGCACGACGGCTCGAAGCGGCCGGCAGCCGGCTCGATAGCGCAGGCACCGCCCGCGGTGACGGTGCGCCAGCTCCTCGTGGATCCGCTCTCCGTGCCCTCCCAGGCGCATACGCCTGCGGCGCCGGTGCGTGGCCCGAATCGCCGTGCCAGCCGCACTGCGCCGGCTGCGCAAGACAGCGCGATCCGTGGCGAACCTGCGGCGCAGACAATCGCACCGGCTACAACATCGGCGCAGCCGATGAATCTGGTGCCGGGCCCCACTGATTCGGCGGCTACCGGGGAGAGCCAACGCAGTGCGGCGATCGAGCCGGATGCGCCGCCGCCGGTGTATTCGACCCGCGTGCCGTCTTCGACCGAGTTGCGCTACGCGCTGCGGCGCGGTACGGCGACTGGCGAAGCGCTGGTGTCATGGCGCGTCGATGCGGACCGTTACGAGCTGCAGCTGCATGCGACGCTGCCCAGCGGCGCGAACCTCGAGCAACGCAGCCAAGGCGGGTTCGATGCCGCGGGGCTGGCTCCGGTCCGTCTGGCCGATCGCCGGCGCGGCAGGGATCAGCGCGCCGCCAACTTCCAGCGCGAACGCGGACTGATCACCTTCTCCGGTTCGCGCTGGGAATTGCCCGTGGTTGCGGGTGCGCAGGACCGCCTGACCTGGCTGGTCCAATTGGCGGCGATCGCCGCCGGTGCGCCGCAGGGCCTGCGCGAAGGCGCCGAGGTGTCGATGCTGGTCGTCGGTGCGCGCGGCGCGGCGAGCGTTTGGCGCTTCCAGGTTCAGTCGATGCAGACGGTGTCGTGGTCGCAGGGATCGAGCGATGCGCTGTGGCTGCTGCGCCAGCCACAACACCCCTACGACTTGCGCATCGAAGTCTGGCTCGATCCGACCCGCAACTTCTGGCCGCTGCGCGTGCGGCAGACCCAGATCCCCGGCGGCGAACCCACCGAATGGCAATTGTCCGAGGAGCCCAGGCCGGCGTCGGGCACTTGAAATCGGGCCCGGCGACCGCAGGTGACCATGCAAGGAGTGCCGCTCGATGCAGATGATCTACAACTCAGATAGTTTCGTTGTCGTTGAATTCGACATGGCGAAGGGTCCTTCGGCGGGAGAAGCCCCTCGATCGGGAGGTTACGAGATTGTCGACAAGTTCGCTCGCAAGGAGATATTTCTCGAAGGCGCCGTCGCCGAGGGATTCAAGCGCGGCGTCAGCGCGCTTGCCGAGCGCGCACCGAGCGAGGAGGAGTTCGACGACTTCATCGCGGGCTACACCCAGCTCGCGCAGCAGCCCGTCGTGCTTCATTGAACCCGCGCGTCGGCTCGCGGCGATACCGCGCCGGGCGATAGCGCGCAGCGCCCCGGGGTTGTGTCGAGGGCGGGGATGGCGGGATCCATCCTGCTGTCACCGGGTTCCGTCATGGCGCTGAGCTGAGCCGGGACGCCAGGGCCGGGTTCGCGACCGATGTCGCAGCGCGCGTGACGCGCCCCTTGAACGCGGGGTGCGGCCGCTGCCGGCGACCGGGCGTCGCGCGTGGTGTAAGTCACCGAATCATCGGGCGGCACGCCAAGGGGGGCAGACACAATCTGTGCTGCGATTCAGTGAGGTCGCGCAGTTGTCGTACCCCCCCTCGTGATCGATCCCGATATCCGACCGTTGTTGTGGTTGCTGGCCATGCTGGTGGCGGTACTGACTGCGGGCGTTCTGCGGCATGCGCTGAACACGGCACGATCGAGCGACAGAGTCATTGGCTGGGGTTGGGTGCTCGCCGGCGCGGTCGCTGTCGGCACTGGCATGTGGTCAGCCCAGGCGCTGGGACTGCTCGGCACTCGCCTGGGGGGCGCACAGCTGTTCACGTTCAAGGCGATTGCACAGGCCTGGTTGGCGTGCGTGGCGGCCGCAGGACTCACGTTGATCGCCGCGCGCGAGCTACCGACCCCACGCATGCAGACGCTGGTCCTGCCGGGGATTCTCGGCGTCGCTGTCTGCTCGGGTCTGGCAGTTGCGACCCGTGTCTTGCCGTCGAGCAGCGAATTGGCGTCTTGGAGTGTCTATTGGATCGCGCTGAGTGCGCTTGTCCTGTGGATCGGCGCCGCATTGGCACTGTGGTGGATGACCTCACCGGACGGACAGGTGGCGGATACGGCCGGTTCGCAGGCTGTCGGCGGTGTCGGCGTGTTGGGCCTCGGTCTGGCCTGCGCGCATGCGTTGGTCGTGCTGGGCATGCAGTTCCGGCCCGGGACGACCCTGCCGGAGGCCGATGGGTTGGATGCCGTGGGTTTGATGATGGCGGCAACGGTGGGCGCATTGGCCGTGGCGATGGCCTTGCTGAGCGCCTGGGTCGACTCGCGCAACCGCGACCGGACCCGCTCGCTCGCCACATCGCTGAACGAGGCCAACACCCAGCTTCGCCGCCAGGCCTTCTGTGATCCGCTGACGGCGTTGCCGAACCGCCTTCTGTTCGAGGAAAGGCTGAATCAGACCCTGCAGCGCGTGGGCCGATCGCCCGGCGCGATGGCAGTGCTGTTCATCGACCTGGATGGATTCAAGCCGATCAATGACTCGTTTGGCCATGCGGCCGGCGACGAAGTGCTGCGCGAAGTCGGGGCGCGCCTGCTTGAATTGGCAGGTGCTTCCGGCACACCCGCACGTGTCGGTGGCGACGAATTCCTGCTGTTGGTGCCCGGCCCCGGCGGCTTGGACGGGGCGGCGACGGCAGCGCAGCAAGTGCTGCAACTGCTCGGACGCCCATACAAGCTGCCCAACCGCGGCGAGGTCAAGCTCTCGTGTTCGATCGGCATTGCGCTGTTCCCCGAGCACGGAGCGACAAACAAGTTGATCGCCAATGCCGACGCCGCGATGTATGCGGCCAAGCGAACCGGCGGATCGACCTATGCGTTCTTCGAAGCCCGCATGGACCTCGACGTGCGTGAACAGGTCGAATTGCAGAACGATCTGCGGCAGGCGATCGAACGGCGTGAGCTGGTGCTGTATTACCAGCCCAAGATCCATGGAGCATCCGGCCAGGTCACCGGCGTTGAAGCGCTGATCCGCTGGGAGCATCCGCTGCGCGGCCTGATCAGCCCCGAGATGTTCATCCCGGTGGCCGAGCGTTTCGGTCTGATCGGCAGCGTCGGCAACTGGGTGATCGAGGACGCCTGCCGCCAGATTCGCCAATGGCTCGACCTTGGACTGCGCATGCGGGTGGCCGTGAATCTGTCGATGCACCAGCTGCGGCAGGACGACCTGGTGCCGCGCATCCGCCGCGCGCTCGAGGTCCATCGCGTCGATCCCAACCTGTTGACGTTCGAGATCACCGAGTCGGTGGCGATGGAAGATACGCAAGCGACCATGCGTTCGTTCGGGCACCTCGCGCGGATCGGCGCATCACTGTCGATCGACGATTTCGGCACCGGCTACTCGAGCCTGGCCTACCTGCGCAAGTTGCCGGCGCGCCAGTTGAAGATCGACCGCAGTTTCGTGGCCGACATCGAGCACAGCTCGGACGCTTTGGCGGTGGTCGACGCGGTGATCAAACTGGCCCACGCGCTGGGTCTGAAGGTCGTGGCCGAGGGCGTCGAGACCGAAAACCAGCGCGACATCCTGCTGGGCCTGCGCTGCGATGAGTTGCAGGGCTACCTGTTCGCCAAGCCGATGCCGGCCAAGATGCTGACGCTGTGGGCGATGGACGATGACGACGCGCACGACATCGAGTTCCGTCACTCGCTGTTCCAGGACAACCTGACCAGCTCGATCCAGTAGCGGGCGCAGCCGGGCCGCCGAAGCGGCATCGTCCCTACAATTCGCCGATGAAGAGTCCGGCCTATACGCGCGCGGCAAGCCTGCCCGGCATCCTGCAGCAGCGCATCGTCGTCATCGACGGCGCCATGGGCACGCTGATCCAGCGCTATGGTCTCGCCGAGGCCGACTACCGCGGCGACAGGCTCAGGGACCATCCGAGGGACCTCAAGGGCAACAACGACCTGCTGCAATTCAGCCGACCCGATGTGATCCGCGAGATCCATGACGCCTATCTTGCGGCCGGTGCCGACATCATCGAGACCAACACGTTCGGTGCGACGCGAGTCGCGCAGGAAGACTACGGACTCGGGCACCTCGCGCGCGAGATGAACGTGGTCGGCGCTCGCATCGCCCGTGCTGCGGCTGACGCGTTTTCGACGCCTGGCAAGCCGCGTTTCGTCGCCGGCGCCATGGGACCGACGCCGCGCACGGCCAGCATCAGTCCGGATGTCAACGATCCGGGCGCGCGCAACACCAGCTTCGACGAGTTGCGCGAGGCCTACCTGGAACAGGCCTCGGGCCTGCTGGAAGGTGGGGTAGACCTGTTCCTGGTGGAGACCATCTTCGACACGCTCAATGCGAAAGCGGCCATCTTCGCGTTGGACGAGCTGATGCAGTCCACCGGGGAAAGGCTCCCGGTGATCATCTCGGGCACGGTGACCGACGCGTCGGGGCGGATCCTGTCGGGGCAGACTGTCGGGGCGTTCTGGCATTCGGTCCGGCACGCCCGCCCGTTGGCGGTCGGACTGAATTGCGCGCTCGGTGCCGCGCTGATGCGACCCTACCTCGAAGAACTCTCCAAGGTGGCTGCCGACACATGGATCAGTTGCTATCCGAACGCAGGCTTGCCCAACCCGATGAGCGAGACCGGATTCGACGAAACTCCAGCGGTCACCGCGGGCATGCTGGAAGAGTTCGCCAAGTCCGGATTTCTCAACATCGCCGGCGGGTGTTGTGGCACCACGCCCCAGCACATCCAGGAGATCGCGCTCCGGGTGGCCAAGTACCGGCCGCGAAGCCGTCGCGATCCGTTGTTCACCGAGCTGGTGGCGTAGCCGCCGCGCGGCGATGTCAAAACGTGCCCGGCGGCGCGATCAGGGCGTCGCACGCGACGCGGCACGCGACGCGGGAAACGCGCCGGTGGGCGGCGGCAGGGCTCGATCGTCGAGTCGCTCGATAGCGGTCGGACCTGGCACCACCCGCAGCGTCACCGACTCGCCGGACGGCGGTGGCGCCACGACCACGCGCAGCGCGATGACGCCGCGCGTGGCCAGGTAACTGCGCATTGCAGCCGAGCGGGCGGTCGGGCCCGGCGTCGCGATGTGCACCTTCGAACTCGATTGACGACCCATCGTGGTGGCGACCTTGTCCATGACGGCGCGCAACGGGGGCCTGGGCGCAGCCGACTTCTCGTCGAAGGCGTGGACCATCGGCACATCGACGCGCATCGCCCCGTCGGCTTCGGCGACGATGCTGACCGGCGTACCGTCGAACAGGGCTTGCATCCAGCGCACCTCCGCCGCCAGAACTGTGGGTGCCGGTTGCCCGGGGCGAAGTGGCTCGGGCGCGGGTGCAACGCCCCCAGGCGGCGCACCCGCGGGCGGTGTGACTGAGGGGGGGCTCGCGCACCCGGCCAGCAAGACCAGGAGCGCGACGATGGGGCGCGAGTTCATGCACGGCATTGCACAGTCCCGAGTCGGGTCTCCTGGATCAGCAGTTGTAATCGGCGTCAGCAAGTGTCGCCGAAGCTAGAATCAGCGTCAGGTTCGAGGAGCGTTGCAACGGCATCGAGGTGCTGCCAGGCTCGAACCGGACCCGGCGCGATAGCGCAGGCGTCTCGCAACGACGCTCACCCCGGCCGCTCCAACGGTCTCGCGGGTGGGCTGCGAGCCGGTTTGGGCCAGCCTCGATGTTGCGCCGAACCATGACCGATCAACGCACCGCCGTTTTCGTGCCACCGCTGCGACTGTCGGGTCTGGAGCCGCTCTCGATCGACGCCGGCTCGCTGTTCGTCAATATCGGCGAGCGCACCAACGTCACCGGATCGAAGGCCTTCGCCCGCATGATTCTCGAGGGCCGGTTCGAGGATGCTTTGGCCGTGGCGCGCCAGCAGGTCGAGAACGGCGCCCAGATCATCGACGTCAACATGGACGAGGCGATGCTCGACAGCCAGGCGGCCATGGTGCGCTTCCTGAATCTGATCGCCGGCGAGCCCGAGATCGCGCGCGTGCCGATCATGATCGACTCGTCGAAGTGGAGCGTGATCGAGGCCGGCCTCAAGTGCATTCAGGGCAAGGGCATCGTCAACTCGATCTCGCTCAAGGAGGGCGAGGCAGAGTTCCTGCGCCAGGCGGCGCTGGTGCGGCGTTACGGCGCGGCGGCGGTGGTGATGGCGTTCGACGAACAAGGCCAGGCCGACACGCTGCAACGCAAGATCGGGATCTGTACCCGCGCATACCGGTTGCTGTTGGATCAGGTGGGTCTTCCACCCGAGGACATCATCTTCGATCCGAACATCTTCGCGATCGCCACCGGCATCGAGGAACACGCGAACTACGCGGTCGACTTCATCGAGGCGACGCGCTGGATCAAGGCCAACCTGCCCGGCGCCAAGGTGTCGGGCGGTGTCAGCAACGTGAGTTTCAGTTTTCGCGGCAACGAGCCGGTGCGCGAGGCCATCCACACGGTGTTCCTGTTCCACGCGATCAAGGCCGGCATGGATATGGGCATCGTCAATGCCGGCATGATCGGTGTCTACGACGATCTGCCGGCCGAACTGCGCGAGCGGGTCGAGGACGTGGTGCTGAACCGGCGACCCGATTCCACCGAGCGCCTGCTCGAGGTGGCCGAGTCCGCGAAGGGCGCGGCGCGCGACGAGACGACGCGGCTCGCCTGGCGCAACGCCGGCGTCGAGGACCGCCTGTCGCATGCGCTGGTGCATGGCATCAACGATTTCATCGTGGTCGACACCGAGGAATGCTGGCAGGCGATACAGGCCAAGGGCGGGCGACCGCTGCACGTGATCGAAGGACCCTTGATGTCCGCCATGAACATCGTGGGCGATCTGTTCGGGTCCGGCAAGATGTTCCTGCCTCAGGTGGTGAAGTCCGCGCGCGTGATGAAGCAGGCCGTGGCCCACCTGCTGCCCGTCATCGAAGCCGAGAAGAAGCTGCTGCTCGACGCTGGCGTCGAGGCCAAGCCCAAGGGCAAGATCGTCATTGCCACGGTCAAAGGCGATGTGCACGACATCGGCAAGAACATCGTCACCGTCGTTCTCCAGTGCAACAACTTCGACGTCATCAACATGGGCGTCATGGTGCCGTGTCAGGACATCCTGGCCAAGGCCCGCGTCGAAGGCGCCGACATCATCGGTCTGTCGGGGCTGATCACACCGAGCCTCGAAGAGATGCAGCATGTCGCCGGCGAGATGCAGCGCGATGAGTGGTTCCGGATCAAGAAGATCCCGCTGCTGATCGGCGGCGCCACGACCAGCCGCGTGCACACGGCCGTGAAGATCGCGCCGCACTATGACGGGCCCGTGGTCTACGTTCCCGATGCGTCGCGCAGCGTCGGCGTCTGCTCCGAACTCCTGTCCGACGAACGGGCGGCCAGGTACATCGCCGAGCTGGAGGCCGATTCCGAGCGAGTCCGCCAGCAGCACGCTGGCAAGAAGAAGCCTGTGCTGGTCAGCGTGGACGCGGCGCGCGCCAACAAGACACCGATCGACTGGAGCCGCTACACACCGCCGAGGCCCAAGTTCATCGGCCGCCGCGTGTTCCGCAATCAGAACCTGGCCGAGATCGCATCCTGCATCGACTGGGGCCCGTTCTTCCAGACCTGGGACCTCGCCGGTCGGTTTCCCGACATCCTGCGCGACGCGGTCGTGGGCGCGGAGGCCACGCGGGTCTTCAGCGACGGCAAGCGCATGCTGCAGCGCCTGATCGAGGGCCGTTGGCTGAGCGCCCACGGCGTGATGGGTCTGTGGCCCGCCAACTCGGTGGACGACGATTGCATCGAGTTCTATGCCGACGAGTCGCGCAGCGAAGTCTTGCTGCGCTGGCGGCCGCTGCGCATGCAGACCGAACGGCCGGTGATCGACGGCGTCCGGCGCCCCAACCGCTGCCTGGCCGATTTCGTCGCGCCGCGCGGGGTGCGCGACGACTATGCCGGGCTGTTCGCCGTGACGGCCGGCGTCGGCGTCGACGAGAAGGAGGCGATGTTCGTTGCCGACCATGACGACTATGGCGCCATCATGTTCAAGGCCCTGGCCGATCGTCTGGCAGAGGCCTTCGCCGAGCGCCTGCATCAGCGCGTGCGCACCGACCTGTGGGGATACGCCGCGGACGAGCAACTGAGCAACGAAGACCTGATCGGCGAGCGCTACCGCGGCATCCGGCCGGCGCCCGGCTATCCGGCCTGTCCCGATCATCGAATCAAGCGCGAGATGTTTCAGGTGCTCGGGGCGCGCGAGATCGGCATGGACCTGACCGAGAGCCTGGCGATGACGCCAGCGGCCAGCGTCAGCGGGTTCTACCTGTCGCACCCCGAATCGACCTACTTCAACGTCGGGCACATCGGCGAAGACCAGATTCGGTATTGGGCGGCCGCGCAGGGCCTCGAATTCGACGCGGTCTCGCGCTCGCTGGCGCAGCTGCTCTGAGCGCTGCCGCCTCGGCGCGCAGCGCGGTCGCGCCAGGCTGCGGACTCGAATTCAGCTGCGCGCCGGTGTAAGCCCGACCCGTTGCGCCAACAAATTGGCACAGCGCAGAGACGCATCCTTTCGACAATGGCCGTCTTGAACGCGGGGTGCCGTTGGCACGCCAACGCGCTTGCACGAGGAGACACCGGTGAGGGCAGATTTCGAACAAACCATCGCTTTCGGACCCTCATCGAGGGGGCTGCGAGCCGGCTTGGCGGTGTTCGCGGCGGCGGCCGTGCTGGTGGCCTGCGGCGGATCGGGCAGTACCGCGCCGGCCGCGGTTGTCGAACAGCCGGCGTCGCGCTCGGAGGCTGCGCGGTTCCTGACCCAGGCCACATTCGGACCGAACGATGCCGACATCGATCGTGTCATGAGCGTCGGCTATGCGGCGTGGATCGACGAGCAGTTGGCGCTGCCGCAGGTTTCGCACCGTGCGAGCTGGGAGGCCGCCGATGCGGCGATCAAGGCGGTCGACCCGTTGGGCAGCGCCGGCCAGGATCAGGTCTTCTACTCGTTCTGGAAACGCGCGCTCACCGGCAACGACCAGTTGCGCCAGCGCGTGGCCTATGCGCTGTCGCAGATCATCGTGATCTCGATGCAGGACGGCACCGTGGGCGACAACCCGCGCGCAGTGGCCGCCTGGCTCGATATGCTCGGCGACAAGGGGTTCGGCAACTACCGCGAACTGCTGGAATCGGTGTCGCTGCATCCGATGATGGGCGTCTACCTGTCCCATCTGCGCAACCAGAAGGCCGATCCAAGAACCGGCCGGGTGCCCGACGAGAACTACGCGCGCGAAGTGATGCAGCTGTTCTCGATCGGATTGATCGAGCTGAATCCGGACGGCTCGCAAAAGAGCAGCGGCGCGAGGCCGCTCGAAACCTACACCCCCGCCGACATCGCCGGTCTTGCCAAGGTTTTCACCGGCTGGAGCTGGAGTTGCCCGAGCTGGCCAGACAACGGTTGCTTCTTCAGCGGATCGGTCGGCAATGCCTCGGACCCCGATCGGTCCTTCAAGCCGATGCTGGGTTATGCGCAGTACCACAGCACCGAGTCGAAGTCCTTCCTCGGCACCACGATTGCGGCGCAGGGCAGCGCCAATCCGACGGCGAGCCTGCAGACCGCGCTCGACACATTGCACAATCATCCGAATGTGGGCCCCTTCATCGGCAAGCAACTGATCCAGCGTCTGGTCACCAGCAACCCGAGCGGCAACTACGTGCAGGCGGTCGCCAACGCGTTCGCCAACAATGGCGCCGGCGTGCGCGGCGACATGAAGGCGGTGATCAAGACGGTGTTGTTGCATCCGCAGGCGCGGCAGAATTCGGATTCGGCCGGCAAGGTGCGCGAGCCGGTCCTGCGGCTGTCGGCGTTGCTGCGCGCGTTCCCCTACGCGTCCGACACCGGCGAATACCGCATCGGCAACACCGACAACCCTGGCACGGCACTGGGCCAGACGCCGTTGCGCGCGCCGAGCGTGTTCAATTTCTATCGGCCGGGGTATGTGCCGCCGGGAACGGCGGCTGGTGCGCAGAATCTCGCCGCGCCCGAAATGCAGATCGTGCACGAAACCACCGCGGCGGGCTACGTCAACTACATCCGCGACACGATTTCGAACGGTGCGGGCAGCACCGTCAACGTCACCGGGACGAGCCGGCGCGACATCCAGCCCGACTTCACGGCCGAGATCGCGCTGGCCGATCAGCCGGCGGCGCTGGTGGACCGCATTGGCGACAAGCTGATGGCCGGCGCGATGCCGGCGGCCCTGAAGACCGCGATCCAGGGTGCGATCGAGAAGATCGCGATTCCGGTGCCCACGGCCACCAATGCGGCTCAGGTCGCGGCTGCCAAGCGAACCCGGGTCAACGCGACGATCTTCCTGGCCATGGTGTCGCCTGAATTCCAGGTGCAGAAGTAAGACGGGAGCCGACGATGAAAACGATCAACCGATTCGGCGCTTCGCGACGCCTCTTTCTGCGCCAGGCCGGTGCGCTCTCTGCGCTGGGCGCGAGCGCGGCGCCACTGGCGCTGAACCTGGCTGCGATCGGCAGCGCCTCTGCGCAGGCCGCGGCAGACTACAAGGCGCTGGTGTGCATCTTCTTGTTCGGCGGCAACGACGCCTACAACATGGTGCTGCCGACCGATGCCGCCTCGTTTGCCAACTACACGGCCACGCGCAACCAGGCGCCCGATTCGATCGCGTTGCTGGGGCCGGGCACAGCGGCCAACACCGGCGCGGCAGCAGGGTCACCGGCCCGCCTGGGCGGCGTGCTGCCGATCGTGCCGCTGAGCACCCAGGGGCGGACATTCGCGTTGCATCCGTTGATGGGTTCGATGCAAACGCTGTTCAACGTCGACAAACGATTGGCCGTGTTGCCGAATGTGGGCCCGTTGGTGATGCCGACGACCAAGACCCAGTACGGGCAGTCCGGCCACCCCAAGCCGGCGAGCCTGTACTCGCACAACGATCAGCAGAACACCTGGCAGGCGCTCGCGCCCGAAGGGGCGACGATGGGCTGGGGCGGACGGCTGGCCGACCTGCTGGTGTCGATGAACAGCCAGCCGGTCTTCACCGCGATATCGGCATCGGGTTCCGCCGTGTGGCTGTCGGGCGATGCTGTGCGCCAGTACCAGGTCGGCACAAATGGGGCGATCCGCATGGGCACCGACGCCAACGGGCGCATCTACGGTTCTGCCGATGTCGGCCTGGCCATGCAACGCATCGTCGGCGCGACCCGCGGCACGCATGTATTCGAAGGCGACATGGCCACGGTGGCCAAGCGCTCGATGGACGCCGAGCTGGCGCTGCGGTCGGCCTTGAAACCACCGAGCGATCCGTTGTTCGGCACCGCGCCGGCCAGCGGCAACTACAGCGCCAATGCCGATCCGAAGCTGCAATATCCGAATCCTCTGACCGGCGCATTGGCCTTCAACTCGCTGGCGCAGCAACTGCAGATCGTGGCGCGAATGATCGACGCGAGCAGCAACGCGGGCGTGGGCGCCAGGCGGCAGGTCTTCTTCGTCAGCGTCGGCGGATTCGACACCCACGACCTGCAGAATCGCAGCCAGGCCGACCTGATGGCTCGTCTGGCGCATGCGATGGGCTATTTCGACGCGGCGCTCGGTGCGATGGGCGCCCGTGACCGCGTGACTGCGTTCACGGCCAGCGATTTCGGCCGCACTTTCACGAGCAACGGCGATGGCACGGACCACGGCTGGGGCAGCCACCATCTGGTGATGGGCGGTGCCGTCAAGGGCGGCGACCTGTACGGCAGCTTCCCGGTGCTGGGCACGAAGAACGCCAACAACAGCAACTTCGATTCGAGCCCGGATCAGCTGGGCAACGGCGCGCTGTTGCCGGCGACTTCGGTGGATCAGATGGGCGCCACGCTGGGACGCTGGCTGGGCGCGTCCGACACGCAGCTGTTGGATGTCTTTCCGAACCTGGCCAACTTCAATCTGGCCAGTCGCAACCTCGGCTTCATGCTGTGACCCGCTCGCGCATCGATCACTGACCGGGTAGACCGCGCCGCAGCTGCATGGCCTCGGCGAGCTGCGGTGCCGCGATCGCCGAGATGCCGCCGAGATCGGCGATGGTACGCGCCAGCTTCAACACCCGGTGCAGGCTGCGTCCGGACCAGCCCAGGCGCTGCGCCGTCTGTTCGGCGAAACGCGACGCCGCAGCGTCGAGGGCGCAGTGCACGACGATCTGGCCGACATCGAGTTGCGCGTTGACGACGCCCTGGCGCGCAAGTTGCCGCTGGCGCGCGAGCGCCACCCGTGCGGCGATCTGAGTCGACGGCTCGCCATCGGGCTCCGACAGCATCGACGCAGGTTTCACCGCAGCGACTTCGACCTGCATGTCGATGCGGTCGAGCAGCGGACCCGAGATGCGCCCCTGGTAGCGGGCGATCTGGTCGGGCGTGCATCGACAGCTGCGACGCGTCGCCTCGTAGGCGCCGAGCCAGCCGCAGGGGCACGGATTCATCGCCGTCACCAGCTGGAATTGGGCCGGGAACACCGCCTGTCTCGCGGCGCGCGAAATCGTGATGCGCCCGCTTTCGAGCGGCTCGCGCAGCGCCTCCAGCGCGACCCGAGCGAATTCCGGAAGCTCGTCGAGGAATAGCACGCCCCCGTGCGCCAGCGAGATCTCTCCGGGCCGTGGCGGCGAACCGCCGCCAACCAGCGCCACGGCGCTCGCCGTATGGTGCGGCGCACGGACCGGACGCTGGCGCCAGGTTTGCGGGTCGAAACCGCGCGGCGACAAACCCAACAACGCCGCGCTGGCCAGGGCTTCGTCCTCGCTCATCGGGGGCAGCAAGCCGGGTAGTCGTTGCGCGAGCATCGACTTGCCGCTGCCCGGGGGGCCGACCATCAGCAGACTGTGACCGCCGGCCGCGGCGATCTCGAGCGCGCGCTTGGCAGAGGCCTGGCCTTTGACGTCGCGCAGGTCCAGCGCGGCGATCGGGTCCGCCGCCGAGATCGGCATGGCACGTGGCAGCGCCCCGTCCTCGGCGTCCGCGCGCATCGCACGCACCACGTCGAGCAGGTGGTTGGCTTCGCGCACGTCGAGTCCATCCGCACACGCCGCCTGCTGTGCGCTCGATCTGGGAAGGACCAGCGTCCGTCGCGCCTGCAGGCGCCGCATCGCCAACGCCAATGCAAGCGCGCCCCGCGCGGGGCGCAGTTCACCGGCCAGCGACAACTCGCCGGCGAACTCGTGGGCCGCCAGGCGTTGCGGGTCGAGCTGACCCTCGGCCGCGAGGATGCCGAGCGCGATCGGCAGGTCGAACCGACCCGACTCTTTGGGCAGGTCCGCCGGCGCGAGGCTGACGGTGATGCGCTTGTTGTGCGGAAATGCGAAGCCGCTGTTGGTCAGCGCCGCGCGCACGCGCTCGCGCGACTCCTTGACTTCGATGTCGGCCAGGCCGACGAGTGTGAAGCTCGGCAAGCCGTTGGCCAGGTGCACTTCGACCTGAACCTCCGGCGCATCGAGCCCATCCAACCCGCGGCTGGCAATGACCGCCAACGACATCGATCCCTGACCTCCCTGAAGTCATTCTGCGCCAGCGCTGCCGAGTACCGGACCTTGCTGCAGGGCGCTGGAGCGCACCAAATGCGTGCGGCATGCACCGGTGCTTGCTGCACACGCGCTGCAACGGTGCAGGCCACAGCGATCGCGGACGACCCGTCCCCGCGCTGGCAGCCTGACTCGGGGCATGGCACGGAAACTGCGATACAGGCGTGCAGTTCCCATCCATTGCACTCTCTTCGATAGGACGAAGTTCTCATGAACAAACAGACCACCCTTTCCCTCGTCGCCGCCATGCTGACGCTGGGCTCCGTGCCCAGCTTCGCCCAAACCGCGCTCCCCTACGACTGGTCGATGTCCGCCAACGCCGGCCTGTTCAGCGACTACCGCTTCCGCGGCGTCTCGCAGACCAACAAGAAGCCTGCGTTCCAGGGCGGTTTCGACTTCGGCCACAAATCGGGCTTCTACGTTGGTAACTGGAACTCGAACGTTGACGCCGGTATTTACAACGGCGGCAACCTCGAGATGGACTTCTACGGCGGCTTCAAGGGGTCGTACGAGTCGTTCAGCTACGACGTCGGCGCCCTCTACTACTACTACCCCGGTAGCGGCGTCGCCGGACTTCCCAAGGTTGACAACACCGAACTCTATGTGAGCGGCAGCTGGGGCCCCGTGACGCTCAAGTATTCCTATGCGGTCAGCGACTTCTTCTTCGGCCCTGACTCCAAGGGTGCCTACTACCTCGACGGCACGATCACCTACCCGGTGAGCAAGGAGTTGTCCTTGGTCGGCCATGTCGGCTACCAGGGTGGCCTGAAGAACAACGCCCGCGTCTTCGAGTTGGACGGCGGCGTGCAGACCTCGATCACCGACTGGAAGCTGGGCGTCAACTACGACCTCAGCGGCTGGGTGCTCGGCGCCAGCTATATCGACACCAACCGGAGCCTGACCCTCGGCGTCGCATCGGCCAACAACCGCGACATCGCCAGCGGCACGCTCGTGCTGTCGGTCACCAAGTCGTTCTGACCCCCACCCACCAGGAGACGCGTCATGAAGATGGTGACCGCAATCGTCAAGCCGTTCAAGCTCGACGAAGTGCGTGAGGCGCTGAGCGCGATCGGCGTTCAGGGCATCACGGTGACCGAGGTGAAGGGCTTCGGTCGGCAGAAGGGCCACACGGAGCTGTATCGCGGCGCCGAATACGTCGTTGACTTCCTGCCCAAGGTGAAGATCGAGGCAGCGGTCGACGACAGCGTCGTCGATCGCGTCATCGAGGCGATCGAGTCATCGGCCCGCACCGGGAAGATCGGCGACGGCAAGATCTTCGTCGCCGCACTCGAGCAGGTGGTCCGCGTCCGAACCGGAGAGACCGGCAAGGACGCGATCTGACCCGTTGTCACGCATTCACTCCACAGAAATGAAGATCTCAACATGAGAAAGCTCATCGCATCGATCGCTCTCGGCCTTGCGCTGCTGGGCCTGTCCGGTCCGTCGCTCGCACAGACCACCACCGCGCCGGCAGCGGCGTCCGCGCCCGAGTCGCAGGCGTCCGCGGCCGCACCGGCAGCGGCGTCCGCGCCCGCTGCAGCGGCATCCGCCCCGGTGGCCAACAAGGGCGACACCGCCTGGATGCTGGTCGCCACGCTGCTCGTCATCATGATGACAGTCCCCGGGCTCGCCCTCTTCTACGGCGGCCTGGTGCGCAGCAAGAACATGCTGTCGGTGCTGATGCAGGTGATGGTCACGTTCTCGCTGATCGTCGTGCTGTGGGCCATTTATGGCTACAGCCTGGCATTCACGGAGGGCAATGCGTTCTTCGGTGGCATGGACCGGTTGTTCCTGAAGGGCCTCTTCGACCCCGCGAAAGGCGAGTTCGCGATGGCCGCCACGTTCAGCAAGGGCGTCTACATCCCGGAACTCCTATTCGCCGCGTTCCAGGCGACCTTCGCCGGCATCACCTGCTGCCTGATCGTCGGTGCCTTTGCCGAACGCATCAAGTTCTCGGCGGTACTGCTGTTCATGGCGCTGTGGTTCACCTTCAGCTATGCGCCGATCGCGCACATGGTGTGGTTCTGGATGGGGCCGGACGCCTACTCCGCCAAGGAGGTGGTCGACGCCACCAACGCCAAGGCGGGCTACCTCTGGCAGATGGGCGCGCTCGACTTCGCCGGCGGTACGGTCGTGCACATCAACGCCGCCGTGGCCGGCATCGTCGGTGCCTTCATGATCGGCAAGCGCATCGGCTACGGCCGCGAGGCGATGGCGCCGCATAGCCTGCCGCTCACGATGGTCGGCGCCGCGATGCTGTGGGTCGGCTGGTTCGGCTTCAACGCCGGCTCGGCGCTCGAGGCGGGCAACTCCGCGGTGCTGGCCTTCATGAACACGTTCACCGCCACCGCGGCTGCGGTGCTGGCCTGGTGCCTGGGTGAGGCACTGATGCGCGGCAAGGCCTCGATGCTGGGTGCGGCCTCGGGTGCCGTCGCCGGCCTCGTGGCGATCACGCCGGCCGCCGGCAACGTGGGCCTGATGGGCGCGATCGTGATCGGCTTCGCCGCCGGGTTCGCCTGCCTGTGGGGCGTCAACGGCCTGAAGCGCCTGCTCGGCGCCGACGACTCGCTCGACGTGTTCGGCGTGCACGGCGTAGGCGGCATCGTGGGGGCCTTGCTGACCGGTGTGTTCCACGCACAGTCGTTGGGCGGGCCCGGGATGGTGCCGGACTGGACGACGGCGGCGATGGTGACCAACCCCGACGGGATCGGCGCGCAGGTCTGGATCCAGTTGAAGGCCGTGCTGCTGACGATCGTCTGGTCGGGCGTGGTGGCAGCCGTGTCGTTCAAGATCGTCGATCTGGTGATCGGACTGCGCGTCACCGAAGAAGAAGAGCGCGAAGGCCTGGACATCAGCGCGCACGGCGAGACGGCGTACAGCAAGTAGTCAAGACCTGCAGGACAGCGAGCTTGGGGTCGCCGCGAGGCGACCCCTTTCTTCTGCAGGCGTCCTGGCTTAAGCCTCCTTGCCCGGGCGCGCCTGCGGATCGAGGCCTAGAATTCGGCGCCCCGCATCCACGCACGCCATGGTCCCGCATCTCATCACCGCGCTCACCGGTCCGATCAACGAGTTGGAGCAGCGCATCCTCGAATCGATGCCGGCCATCGAGCGCTGGTTCCGGCTCGAGTGGATGGAGCACACGCCGCCGTTCTACACCTCGGTGGACATCCGCAACGCCGGATTCAAGCTGGCTCCGGTCGACACCAACCTGTTTCCCGGCGGATTCAACAATCTGACGCCGGAGATGCTGCCGTTGGCGGTGCAGGCCGCGATGGCGGCGATCGAGAAGATCTGTCCCGAGGCGAAGAACCTGCTGCTGATACCCGAGAGTCACACGCGAAACACGTTCTACCTGTCGAACGTGCAGCGCCTGATGCGCATCTTCCATCAGGCCGGGTTGAACGTCCGGCTGGGCACGCTCGACGAGGACATCCTGGCACCGACGAAGATCGGCCTGCCCGACGGGGGCGAACTGACGCTGGAGCCGCTCGTTCGCAAGCGCGGGCGGCTGGGGTTGAAGGATTTCGACCCCTGCACGATTCTGCTCAACAACGACCTTTCGGCGGGTATCCCCAAAGTGCTGGAGAACCTGCACGAGCAATACCTGTTGCCGCCCCTGCACGCCGGTTGGGCGGTGCGCCGCAAGACACGCCACTTCAAGAGTTACGAGGAAGTGGCCAAGAAGTTCGCCAAGTTGCTGGGCATGGACCCCTGGCTGATCAATCCGATGTATCTGCACTGCGGCAAGGTCGATTTCGCCGCCCCGTCTGGACTGGAATGCGTGCGCGGCAACGCCGATGCGCTGCTGACCAGGATCCGCCGCAAGTACAAGGAATACGGCATCAACGAGAAGCCCTTCGTCGTCGTCAAGGCCGACAACGGCACCTACGGCATGGGCATCATGACGGTGCGCGATGCCAAGGACCTGAACGAGATCAACCGGCGTACGCGCAACAAGATGAGTGTGGTCAAGGACGGTCAACAGGTCACCGAGGTGATCATCCAGGAAGGCGTGCCCACCTACGAGCGCATCAACGACGCGGTGGCCGAGCCGGTGGTCTACATGATCGACCGCTACGTGGTCGGCGGTTTCTACCGCGTGCACGCCGAGCGCGGCATCGACGAGAACCTCAACGCGCCGGGCTCCGGCTTCGTGCCGCTCGCATTTGCCGAGAGCCACCACCTGCCCAAGCTGGGCGAGAAACCCGGGGTCAGTGCGCCGAACCGGTTCTACATGTACGGTGTGGTCGGGCGGCTGGCCATGGTCGCGGCCAGCTACGAGCTCGAGGCCACCAACCCGGATGTCGAGGTCTACGAGTGATGGGTCGATGCGTTTCACGCGCCGCGTGATGGCGGGCGCGCCATGACGGCGTTGCTTCAAGGGCCCATGTTCGCAACGGGCCATTGCCCGTGAGCAAGGCGCTTGCCTCGCGGCGACCCGGCGCCACGGCCGCCCTGACTCTTGGCGCCCTCGGCGTCGTCTACGGGGACATCGGCACCAGCCCGCTCTATGCGTTGAAGGAGGTCTTCCACGGCGGACATGTCACGACCACGCCCGAAAACATCCTGGGCGTTCTGTCGCTGATCTTCTGGACGATCACCGTGATCGTCTCGCTGAAATACGTGCTGCTGATCCTGCGTGCCGACAACAACGGCGAAGGCGGACTGATCGCGATGCTCGCGCTGGCCACCACCGCGGTGAAGGACCGGCCGCCGCTGCGCCGCATCCTGATGGTCGTGGGGCTGTTCGGTACGGCGATCTTCTACGGCGACGGCGTCATCACGCCGGCCATCTCGGTGCTGTCGGCGGTGGAAGGACTCAAAGTCGCGGCGCCGCAACTCGACGCCTGGGTCGTGCCGCTGACGCTGGTCGTGCTGTCGCTGTTGTTCGCGGCGCAGCGCTACGGCACCGGCGGCATCGGCAGGGCCTTCGGGCCCATTACCTTGACCTGGTTCGTCGTGTTGATCCTGTTGGGACTCCCGCATATCGCGGCCAACCCGGGCGTGCTGGTCGCAGTGAATCCGGCCTACTCGATCGAGTTCTTCGTCACCCAACCGCTGGTGTCATTCATCGCGCTGGGTGCGGTCGTGCTGGTGGTCACCGGCGGCGAGGCGCTGTATGCGGACCTCGGCCACTTCGGCAAGCGGCCGATCCGCATCGCCTGGTACGCCCTGGTGATGCCGGCGCTGGTGGTCAACTACTTCGGGCAGGGTGCCATGCTGTTGTCCGATCCGCATGCGGTGGAGAACCCGTTCTACCTGATGGCGCCCACCTGGGCCCAGCTGCCGCTGGTGTTTCTGGCCACGGCCGCCACCGTCATCGCGTCGCAGGCCCTGATCACGGCGGCGTTCTCGGTTACCAAGCAGGCGATCCAGCTCGGCCTGTTGCCGCGCATGAACATCCTGCACACCTCGGTGCGCGACACCGGGCAGATCTATGTGCCATTCATCAATTGGAGCCTGTTCGCGTTCATCGTGCTGGCGGTCATGCTGTTCAAGTCGTCATCGAATCTGGCCGCGGCCTACGGTATCGCCGTCACCCTGGACATGACCATCACCACCGTGATGACCTTCTTCGTGATCCGTTACGGCTGGAAGTACCCGGTCGCGCTGTGCATCGCCGCCACCGGCTGCTTCTTCGTCGTCGATGTCACCTTCTTCATGTCCAACGCGCTCAAGCTGATGTCCGGCGGCTGGTTCCCGCTGCTGATCGGCAGCGGCATGTTCACGTTGATGCTGACCTGGAAGCAGGGGCGCAAGCTGATGAGCGAGCGCCTGCGCGAGGACGCGATCGAGCTCAAGGGCTTTCTGGATGCGGTGTTCGTCAGCCCGCCGACGCGGGTCGAGGGCACGGCGGTGTTCCTGGTCGCCGAACCGGGTTTCACGCCCAACGCCCTGATGCACAACCTCAAGCACAACAAGGTCCTGCACGAGTACAACCTGTTCGTCAACGTGCGCCACCACGAAGTGCCGTGGGTCGGCTTCGACCATCGGTTGACGGTCGACGCGCTGGGCCACGATTGCTGGCAGGTCACGCTGAACTTCGGCTTCAAGAACGATCCGGACGTGCCCGAGGCCTTGAAGCTGCTGGAGCCGCTGGGGATTCCGCTGCCCGAAATGAACACCAGCTACTTCCTGAGCCGTGACATCGTGATTCCGGCGCTCGGCGTAGGCATGTCGTTATGGCGCGAGAAGTTGTTCGCCAACATGCATCGAAACGCCTCCGCGGCCGCGGATTTCCTGAACCTGCCGGCGAACCGGATCGTCGAACTCGGGGCCAAGGTCGAGATCTGACGGCGGGGGCTGTGCAACACTGGCGCCCAGCCCGCTGCCCCGAACCAATGCCATGAAGCTGCTCTTCGTCGCCGATCCGCTGGAAGGCTTCAAGACCTACAAGGACACCACCTTCTCGATGATGCGCGAGGCGGCTGGCCGCGGGCACGAGTTGTGGGCCTGCGAAACCGCGGACCTCGTCTGGCGCCAAGGCGCGCGCGTGGTGGCGCGCGAGGCGCGCGCGATCGCGCTCACTGGCGATGCGCGCCGGTGGTTCGATGTGCTGACGACAGCCGAGCTGGCGCTCGCGGACGCGCATGCGGTGCTGATGCGCAAGGACCCCCCGTTCGACAGCGAATATTTCTACGCCTCGCACCTGCTTCAGCAGGCCGAGCGCGAGGGCGCAAGGGTGTTCAACAAGCCCGCCGCCTTGCGCGACCACCCCGAGAAACTCGCAATCCTCGAGTTTCCCCAGTTCATTGCGCCGACGCTTGTCACGCGCAATGCAGACGCAGTGCACGCATTCCATGCCGAGCACGGCGACATCATCCTCAAGCCGCTCGACGGCATGGGCGGCATGGGCATCTTCCGCGTCGGTGCCGACGGCCTGAACCTCGGCTCGATCGTCGAGACCTTGAACCGCAACGGCAGTACCACGGTGATGGTGCAGAAGTTCCTGCCCGAGATCGCGCAGGGCGACAAGCGCGTGCTGTTGATCGGCGGCGAGCCGGTGCCGTTCTGCCTGGCGCGCATCCCGCAGGGTAGCGAGATCCGCGGCAACCTGGCGGCCGGTGGCAAGGGCGTCGCGCAACCGCTGTCGGCGCGCGATCGCGCGATCGCCTCCGCGCTGGGCCCGACGCTGGCCGCGCGCGGCCTGTTGCTGGTGGGGCTCGACGTCATCGGCGACAGGCTGACCGAAATCAACGTCACCAGCCCGACCTGCTTCCAGGAGATCATGCAGCAGAGCGGCTTCGACGTGGCCAGGATGTTCATCGACGCGCTGGAGGCGGCACTGGCGCGCGGCAACGTGTCGCGCTGACTCTGCACCCGGCAGACGCATGAATCGATGACCCTGCGCACCCTGCTCGACGACGCAGCGCGCTACGACGCGGAGTACGGTCACAACCTGGCATGCCACCTGTCGATGGCGCTGGTCGCGCTGGCGCGGCTGGGCGCCGGCGAGCAGCGTCTCGAGCAGTTCGCAGCGAGCTACGCCGAGCGACTGCACCCGGCGCCACCGCCCGAACCCTGGCCGAGCGGCGAGCCTTGGAAAAGCGGCTTTGGCGACCCGCGCACCTGGCCCGCGTACCGAACGCTGTTCAACGATTGGCTCGACCACGAGGGCGCCGGCGTCGTGCTCGCGCAGGCGTTGCCGCCGCTGATGCGCGGCGTGGGGGCGGCGGCGTTTCACGGCTTGATCCGCGCCGCCTACGCAGTGGCCGCCGGCCATTCGCACGAACTGGCCGACGCGCTGGCCTACTGGGCCTGCCGCTGGTTCACGCTGGGCGATCCACGGGCCGAACGTACCAGCAACGATGAACGCGACCCGGCCGAGGTGCTGGCGCGGCTGCGCATCGCCAAACCCCGCGCGCCGCTGATCGCCGAGCGCATGGCCCTGGTGGCACAACACCCGGCGTTCGCGCGCACTGCCGCTGCACTGCGCATCGACGATCCCGAGCACACGCTGCAACAGCTGGCCACCATCGCCGCGCGCCTGTATGCCGCGAGCGGCAACTTCACCGTGCTGCACCTGGTGACCAGCGCGCACGCAATGCGCGTGCTGCTGCCGTGGATCGATGACGACGATCGTCCGGACGCCGTGCAACTCTATTGGCAGGCCTTCGTGGCCGGTCACGCTGCCAGTGGCCTGCAGCTGGCGGCGCAGGGCGAGGCGGTGCAAGCCTGGGACACGATCGTCGCGGCCGCGATCGCCAGCGACGACGACCGCTTCATCAAGCTCGTCGACAGTTGTCGCGAGCAGGAGCGGGCCTGCGGCGGCAGCGTATGGCGCGAGGCCGCGTCGCGCGCCCTGCGCGAGCGCCAAGCGAAGAGTGCCGGATGACCGTCGAGCTGCGGCTCATGAGCAGGCCGCGTTCGACTCTCGCTATCGCTGCCGCACGAACTGCCCCGGCGCGTCCTCGATGACGCGATAGCCCTTGCCCGGCGCTCCCATCGCGGGCGGCTTGGTCTTGCCGCCGGAACGCTCCGCGACCCATCGCTGCCATGCCGGCCACCAGGAGCCGTCGTGTTTCGTGGCGGCCTCCAGCCAATCCTCCGGTGCCAGATGCGCGTCGGCAAGCCGGCGCGTGCGGATGCGGTAGTGGCGCTTGGGATGGACGGGGCCGGCCACGATGCCTGCGTTGTGGCCGCCGGAGGTGAGCAGGAAGGTGAGGTCGTCCGAGCGCACCATGTTGTCCACCTTGTAGACCGACTTCCACGGCGCGACGTGATCGGCCTCGGTGCCCACCACGAACATCGGCACGCCGATGTCCGAAAGCCGGATCAGCTTGCCACCGACCGGAAAGCGGTTCGTCGCGAGCTCGTTGTCGAGGTAGAGCCGGTACAGATACTCTGAATGCATCCGCCACGGCATGCGCGTGCCGTCGGCATTCCAGGCCATCAGATCGATCATCCGGTCGCGCTGGCCCTTCAGGTACTGGTTGACGATCGGCTGCCACAGCAGATCCTGTGCCCGCAGCATCGCGAATGCTCCGCCCATCTGCCGGCTCTCGAGCACACCCTTGCGGTGCATCGTGGCCTCGAGCATCGCCAGCTGGCTCGGATTGATGAAGAAGGCCAGCTCGCCCGGCTCGGAGAAATCGGTCTGCGCGGCGAACATCGTGATCGAGGCCAGCCGCTCATCCTTGTCGCGGGCCAGCGCCGCCGCGCCGATCGCGAGCAGCGTGCCGCCGATGCAGTAGCCCACGGCGTGGATCTTGCGCTTGGGCACGATGGTGGCGACGGCATCGACCGCAGCGCGAAACCCCTTCTCGACATAGTCGTCCATGCCGATGTCGCGGTCGCGCTCGTCGGGGTTCTTCCACGACATCATGAATACGGTGTGGCCGTGCTCGACCAGGTACTTCACCATCGAATTGCGCGGGCTCAGGTCGAGGATGTAGTACTTCATGATCCAGGCCGGCACGATCAGCACCGGTTCGGCGTAGACCGACGGGGTCGCCGGCGCGTACTGGATCACCTCGATCAGCTCATTGCGGAACACGACCTTGCCGGGTGTCACGGCGACTGACTTGCCGACCTCGAATTCCTCGGTGCCCGCCGGTGCGGTGCCCTTGAGCGTGTGCCCGAGGTCCTCGACCACGTGCTTGAACCCGCGCACCAGGTTCTGGCCCTTCTCCGACTGGGTCAGCGCCAGAAGCTCGGGATTGCTCGCCAGGTAGTTCGACGGCGATGTCGCGTCGAGCAGCATGCGCACGGCGAACTCCAGCAACTGGGCGTGATAGTCGGTAACCCCACCGACGTCGCGCACGGCTTCATTCATCAGGGCCTGGTTGTTCTGGTACGCACGCGCGTAGACATTGAATGGAAATTTCGTCCAGTCCTGTGCTTCGAAGCGTCGATCGGGGTTTCCGGCGAAGCTCTCGGACGGCGAAACGGGCGCCCCGGCCAATGCACGCAGAGCGAACGCCCAGGTGTCCTGCGCGCGCTCGATCGCGTGCTGCTGCAACTCGCTCTGCTTGGCTGGCGACAGGGCCAGGTGCATCGCCCAGTCCGCCCAGGCGGTGGTGAACGCCGTCGGGGCGAGTCCGGCGGTCATCTGCGCCACTTGTGCGCGAAACTCCCGATCGAAGTCCTGGGTGGTGGGGGCGGGTTTGGTTCTTGTGGCCATGACTGCAGCTCGATGCGGTGGGTGAACTCTTCCGGTGGTTCGGTCCCGTTGCGGCACTACGCCGGCGCGTGCCAGCCCGCGTCGACCCAAAGCTCGCCACTGACGGCCGAGTTCGCGAGCATGAAGCAGATCGCATCGGCGATCTCCGCCGGCTGGATCAGCCGGCCGAGCTGCGTGAACGGCAGGATGTTCTTCGCGACGTAGTCCATGCCCATGGCGCGCACCATCGGCGTGTCGGTGAAACCGGGGTGGATGACGCTGCAGCGCACGCCGTAGTACATCGCCTCCTTCATGATCGTCGCCGCGGCGCCCTCCAGGCCGGCCTTGGTGCTCGCATAGGAG
>Ga0209253_10000577_pt1 | contig 31720 bp, 23 predicted proteins | sample FrelakmetBRP12BR_FD_187145 | JGI IMG/M metagenome (GOLD analysis project Ga0209253, IMG submission 187145) | Freshwater lake sediment microbial communities from the University of Notre Dame, USA, for methane emissions studies - BRP12 BR (SPAdes)... | ecosystem: Environmental > Aquatic >... | reverse complement strand
GTGTCCCCCTATTCTCGTGTCCCCCTATTCTCTGGTAATTAGCTAAATTGGGGGGACCTAATGATTCCCTTTTTATGAAGCTTGAACTTGACCAGCGTCTTGAGAATCGAAAATCCGTAGACGACGCTCCGCAGGAACCCGATTTTGGAGGCTTCCTCAAAATAGCGGGTCTCGATCGCGATTTCCTTGATCCGGAGATTATGGATGACTCCCTGGGCGATGATCTCCGAGTCGAAGACAAAATCATCGGAGTTCAATTCAAACTTTACGGTCTCCAGGTATTTTCGCGAGTAGGCCCTCAATCCCGAGTGGTATTCGGTGAGATACATGTAGAAGGCGGCGTTCTCCAGGGCTGTAAGAAAGATGTTGCCCAGGTATTTCCATTTGGGCATCCCCCCTTCCAGCGGCCTTCCCCCCAGCATTCTTGACCCGAACACCGCGTCAACCGCCTCGTTACGGAGCGGCAGGATCAGCTCGGGGATGACCTTGGGGTCATATTGATGGTCGGGATGAACCATGACCATGATGTCTCCGCCGAGCTTGAGCGCTTCGCGGTAGCAGGTTTTTTGATTGGCGCCGTAGCCCTTGTTTTTCTCGTGAGCAAACACCCGGATTCCGAGACTGCGGGCGAGTTCCACGGTCCGGTCGCGACTCCCATCGTCGATCAGGATAATCTCATCCACCCAGTCCTCGGGGATATCCTTGTAGGTGCGCTCAAGCGTTTTTTCGGCGTTATAGGCCGGCATGACGACGATCACTTTTTGGGTGCGTTCCCCGGCCATCCCTGCGCCTCGAGGTTTCGCTTTGACCGGAGAAACTACCAGGGCAGCGTCTTAAACCCGGCCTCTTCCTTGAGTTTGGCCAGGAACGCCCCGTAGGCGTCTCTCTGTTTCGTCTGCTTGATTTGGGCTTCAAGCTCGGGCCGCACTTCATCCACGGGCCGGGGCTCCGCCTTTCTCTCGATTACGAGAATGATGTGGTAGCCGTATTGGGTTTCGACGATGTCGCTGATCTGGCCGGCGGGGACCGAAAAGGCCGCATCCTCAAACGGCTTGACCATTCTTCCCCGTCCAAAGTCCTCATACAAACCTCCGTTGTCCTTGGAGCCGGGGTCCTCAGAATATTGCCTGGCCAGCGCGGCGAAATCCTCTCCTTTCCTGGCCCGGGCCAGGATGTCTTCCATTTTTTTGCGAATCTCGAGTTTTTCCGGGTCGCTTTTTCCTTGAGTGAGGAGCAGGATGTGGCGCACCGTGGCGGTCTTATCCTGGCCGTAAGCCTTCTGGATCTCAGCTTCGGTGACAGCGGTCAGACTGGCCAGCGCGCCTTCGAGATATTTTTCGATGGTCAGGCTGTCCCTGATGGAATTCCTCACATAGTCGATAGAGATCCCGGTGCTGGCCAATACTTCCAGGAATTTTTTTTCATCGCCGGCGCGGCTGTATTGCTCTTGCATGGCCTTATCCAATTCCTCCGGAGAAACCAGCGTTTTGGCGGAGCTGGCGGCGCTGAGCAGGAGCTTCCGCTCACCGAGCTGGACGGCGCTTTGCTCGATGGCCTGCTTGAGCTGGTCCGCATTCATCTGTTTCAGCTGAGCGGCCCGGCCGCCCATGTTGTCCTGGATGGCTTGAAGAACATCGCCGGTTGTGATCTCGAAGGCCTTGGCCGAAACCAGGACTTTGGCTGTGGCCGGGTCCAGCGCGGGAAGAGCCTTGGAGACCTCTTTGGCCAGTTCGTAGGCAGGTGTGCCCTCTTTGAGTTGGGTCTTTTCGACCTTCCGGGAGCAACCAATAAGAAGAACTGCAAGGACCAAGCAAAGAGTCAGGGCCTGTTTCATCTCACTCTCCTTTGTCTAGAGAAGCGTCGGCTAGTAAAGCACATCGGGAGAATTATTACAAATGACAAGAGGATTTCATGAACTCGAAGATTGGCCCGTCATTTCTTCGGAGACGTCCCCATCTCTTTCTTAAGCAGGACTTCGTAGGTCTCGCGGACAGGGGCGATGGTGAAGAAATTGACAAATTTGGCGACTTGCTCTTGGAAAAAGCGATTCTCTTCACTGGCCAGCATCAACTCTTCGGTCGTCCAGAAAGTGATGGCCATCCCCTCCCCTGTCTTCGGGTTGGTCATGAAAAAGGCCCCCTCAAACCCTTCCTGCTTTTTGCATGACGGAAGCACACTTTTTTTAAATAAGTTCGAGGCCTCATTGATCTTGTCTTTTTTAAGCTGCATTCTTAGGGTACGAACGAACATATTGTCCCCCTCCTCATTGACTCGATTTCAGCCATGATTTCAAACCCAAACAGCCATGACCCGGATTCACAGGATTATATTAAGCCAAAATCAACCCAATTTCAAAGAGGCCTTCTATTTTTAGGACGATCTATTGGACCCGTTCTCGCCCGGTTTGAATGTCTTGAACTTCACCGGAAGCGCTGCGTTCTTCCGCCAGAATTTGAGCTCGGTGACTTTATAGATATTCCGCTTGCGGACGCTGAGGATGCCGACCACGCGGTCATTGTCCCAATATTGGTAGTCGTGAGAAGAGATGGTCGGCGGCGCCTGGGGATGAGAATGGATCGACCCGATATAATCGAGCACGCTGGAGGCGACAATTTGATCGATCTTGTCATAATCGGGGATGACGTAATCATAGGTGGCCTCAACGACCGGAGGAATGACGATCCTGACGATCTTGTAGGTTCTGTTGGCCAGCCTCTTGCCCAGCATGATGCCGTAAACTTCCCGCGGGTAACCCCGGCTGGCGCGCTTTTTGAAAGTGCTGAGGTCGTGCTCGTTGATGAGGAGTTTCATGGATAATTTCCGGCCTCCCGGCCAGAGCAAAAAAACTCCTGCCGTCAGGCTGATTAGGTTTTTTCATCCCCCGGACTTTACAGCTGGGGAAGCTGACATTGTATACCACAAGAGCCCCCTCGAGTCAATTGCCAGGCACAGAATTCCCCCGGTATTCGCTCTTGCAAAAGTCCTCTAAACTATTTAATATCAATTAAATACAAATGTTTTGGGACAATTTTAACAATTTTTTTGTTTTTTTCCCCGACAACCCGCGTTTTTCGTATAAGGTGCTGATAATAAATATATTACATTAAAACCCGTGTTGTCATGCCCTTTATCTTTGTGTTTTGACCCTTGTTCTCAAGCAGAGGATTAGTAAAAGAGTCAGCCATGCTCTTCATGGGGCTCTCGTGTCCGCTGCTATCGATGGCTGTGACTGTGTAGGCATACTCATTTTGGGCACCGCCACCTGCATCCATGTATTTATAAATACCTACCGCAACCTCTCCAATGCGCCCGTAAGAACTGTCGCCTTGCGAGGATTTTTTCCTGTAAATGCGATACAGAACAATGTGGGCGCCCAAGGCGTCGTTGGCGGGATTATTCTCCCAGGTGACCTCGGTCACGTAACGCGTTTGGAATAAACTCTGGTCGGCGTGAGTTGTCCAGCGGATGTTGAGCGGCGGGCGAAGGCTGAGGACGGAAATGGTCCGAGACTTAGTCGCTGAACCGCCCGCGTTATCCACTACTGTGAGCCTGGCCAAGAAAGTCCCGGCCCTTGTATAAAGATGGGTCACAATGCGACCCCTGGTCGTGTGCCCGTCGCCGAAGTCCCACTGGTATTGGCTGATGCTTCCATCGGGATCTCTCGAAGCCGAAGCATTAAATGTAACGGAGAGAGGATAAAGCCCCGATGTCGGAGAACAGCTGAATTCCGCTATCGGTGGCTCATTGACTCCGGCAACTTCGATTGACCTGGACGCGGACCCGGTGTTCCCATCATTGTCGGTAACAGTCAGAGTTGCGGTGAAAGTCCCTCGCGTATTATATGTATGTGTGACGATCTGCCCCGATCCGGAGCCCCCATCCCCAAAATTCCAGCTGTAGGAAACGACGCTCCCGTTCGGGTCGTAAGAAGCCGAGCCATCAAAAGTGACAGTCAAAGGCGGTGCTCCTGAACTCGGACTCGCCGTGAAGCTGGCCACAGGATTGTTCGGAGGGGGAGGCGGCTCGCCGGTCTGGCCCATATTGCAGTAAACCTCCCAACTGCCGCCATTGAGGCCTATATCATCCCAGACAAAATAGACCTGGTTTTGTGACGGGCTCGTCGCCACATCGGTAAAAGAGGCCCCACTGGCGTTGGGAACAGAACCGATTCCGGTCCAGGTTCCGTTTAGGCGATTATTATAATTTACGGCATTTCCGTATCCCCAGGCACCTAACTGCCAGCAAACATAAACATTGCCTCCCCGCTCAAAAATGGAAGGATAATGGAGCAATGTTGTCGTGGAGAGTGTTTGCGCCGCCGCCCAGGGCGGCCCCTGCGTGTAGTTGACTTTGCGCGTTCCGCCTGTCGCGACAACAGGGGTATAAACGACATGAGCAACGTCATTGGAACCCACTTCAACGTCCGGCGTATCGTGGGGGAGACTGCTGGGCAAGACTTGCTGCGGTGCAGACCAGGGAGCATTCAGGCTGTTATTGCGCCGCGTGTAATTAGTCTGATACATTGTCCCCTTCTGCATCCAAACGCAAAAGGCCGCGTTGTTGCCGACGCCAATATTGCAGAATTTCGCGCGTACGCCTGCGACGCTTAATCTTTGCTGCGCCTCCCAAGTCCCGCCTATTCTCGCCCTGGAATGGACAGCCCCCTGGTTAACGGTCCACCAGCACGTAAAAATATTTCCACCCGAATCCACGGCTATTCTTGCAGAATCAATCTCGTCGGTTACAGTGCCCACTTCAAAAGCGGCTCCCCAGCTTCCTCCGGAACGAATCCTGAGTTTGACCCTGTGAATCGTTCCTGAGTTCTCCACGTAAACAACATAAATATCGCCAGACCCGTCAACATCGATCCCCACGGGACGATATTCTGAGGAATAACACATTCTGGAATTGCTTAGATTAACCGGAGTCTCCCAGATCTGGGAAGCGAAATTATACCTGGCATAGAAGGCATCTCCGCTTGTATCATTGTAGTACTCAGCCCAGACGACATGCAGATTCCCCGCCGAATCAACGGTAATCCTCGGAGATACAGACCGCAGGCTGGGAGAACGGGAGACATTGGCCTGGCCAACGGCGAAATGGTTAAAACTCAAGAAAACAAACAAAAACGAGAACAAAAAAAGTATAATTCTTGTTTTCACTTTCATATTCCTCTCCTCGCCTATATTGCCGTATTCGCTCGTCTGCTGTCAAGCTCCAAAAAAAAGCCAGACAAAGAAGACAACACAAAGTCCTCTTATTTTGTCGTCTTGCGCCCATAAAAGCCGGAAAAAAACGAAGCCTGAGCAACACCTGGTGCATCAAGGCGGCCAGGGGACGCTGATGAGCGCAGGAAAAAAGTGAGCCGAAGAGCAAATGGGATCTTTAATATCTCAGAATTTTGCCCATCTTCCTGGGATTCTGGACGTCCTTCCTAAGCAAAAGAGTGCTCAGAGAGGCCGATGGGGAGGCAAAAGGACTCTCTCGCCCCTGGCTATCAAGGGCTGTAACCGTATAGCTATAACTGACCCCGGCGGTGACCATTCTATCTATAAAACGATATGTGCCCCCTGAAACTTCTCCGGTCGCGAGATAAGCGCTATTCAGTTCAGAAGCAAGCTTTCGGTAGATTCGATAAACGGCGACCTGAACTCCAAGGGCGTCGTTCGCGGGATTCCTCTCCCAGGTGACTTCTGCCACGGTGCTCGTTCTAAACAGACTCTCGTCGACGTGGGTTGACCAGCGGATGTTGAGAGGAGGCTGAAGGCTGAGCACCACGATGAGTTCAGTTTTTGTCGCTCTGGCGCCGAGGTCGTCCGTAACCGTAAGCCCGACTCTGAATGTCCCCGACTTCAAGTACACATGGCTGACAACCTGGCCCAATCCGGCGCTGCCATCACCGAAGTCCCAGCTGTATCGGACAATGGTCCCATCAGGGTCGCTCGAACCCGAGGCGTCAAAAGTGACCTCGAGCGGAGCCAGTCCGGTCGTTGGTGAAAAGCTGAATTGCGCTATCGGCGGTTCATCCCCCGGAGGCGGCTGCTCGCCGGTATCGCCCATATTGCACCAGACATCCCACGTACCAAAGGGATTTTGTCCAATATCGTCCCAGATATAATAAATTTTGTCCTGCGAAGGGCTTGTCCCCACATCGACAAAGGTGCACCCCGCGCTCCCCGGGAGAGAGCGCTCGCCTGACCAACCGCCGTTAATATTATTGTTATAATAAAGGGCATTTCCATGCCCCCAGGCTCCCGCCTGCCAGGCAATGTAAAGATTTCCTCCTCGCTCATATATTGCAGCGTAATGCTGCAGTCGTGGCCCTGAAATTATTACGGGAGAGCTGAAGTTGTTCCCTGTCCAATATGAGTAATAGAGGAGCGAGTTATAGCTTGTCCCAACGTTGGCCATATAAACAATATGGGCAATGTCATTGGCGTCTATTTCAATATCCGGATTCCCAACATCAATTGTAGTAGCAACGAGTTGCGATGAAGACCAAGCATCACCGAAGCTCTTGCCGCGCCGGGCAAAGCTGGCCGTATAACCTCGCTCAGTTCCGCCCTGCTGCCAGGTGCAAAAGGCAACATTGTTGCCGACGGCGATATTCGGGAATTTCGACCGCAAACCGGCAGGGCTGAGCCTTCGCGCAGCCTCCCAAACGCCGTCTATCCTTGCCCTGGAATAGACGATCCCGCCAGCGATAGCCCACCAGGATGTAAAGATATTTCCGGCCGAATCGACAGCGACCCGCGGCATGTCGATGAACTCGCCGCTATTCGCGATTTCAAAAGGATCACTCCAAATTCCACCCGTGGACACCCTTAGGAGAATCCTGTTTCTTTCCACATAAACGACGTAGATGTTGTCAGCGACGTCGATGGCGATGCCCGCATTGCGGACCTCCTGACTGAAGACAAGGGAAGAGTTGCTGATATTAAGAGGCTCACTCCACTGCTGGGTCACCAGATCATATTTTGCATAGAAAGCATCCCCGTTTCCGGGAGGATCATATTTGCTAGTGTAGGGCGTATAATAATCTGCCCAGACGACATGGATATTCCCTATGGAATCGATCGCCATTCTCGGGCCGAAGGAGCGCAAGTCAATAGAACGGGAAACATTGGCATAACCGCTGACGAAATTGTTAGAATAAAAGAAAACAAAAAGAAAAGATGCAAGGGCAAAGAAATATTTAAGTTTCGTTTTCATCTTCAAGTCTACCTCTAAAAAATCTTCTCAGGCCTCAATATTTTGCCTTAAGCATAGCGACGATGTCAATGAACTCAAAAGGGAGCGCACTTAATAAAATCAAGTAAATATGCTATTATGTTGCAACTCAGGCTCATGAGAAAAAGAAAAGGCAAGTGCTTTCTATTATCGATCTTGGCGCTCATCTTGTTACAGACGGCCGTTGGATTGTGCTTTTCTGCTGAGCCCTCCCCTGACAAACAGGCCGATCTTTCCAGCGATATATCCCAAAGCTACAAAGATATCGACGCAAACACCTCTCCTCTTCAGGCCACGATTGCGTCCTTGCCGGTTCTGAAGAAAGACGGGCAAGGACGGGTCTGGAAAGCCTGGGAAGAGTGGGGGAATAATCGAAGCTTGATCTGCCTGGAGCAGGCCGGGGCGGGAAAACACGTCTCCCGGCAGACCATCAGCAGGCAGTCAGGATTCAATTATTCGCCCGACCTCGCTTTTGACCAGACCGATTCACCTTGGATGATCTGGGTGAACTATTTTAACCGAGAGTACAGAGTCTACGTCCAGGAGGTCTCTTCTCGAAGGACCTGGCTGATAAGGTCGAGCTCCGAGGGAACGATCAGCAGCCCAAAAATCATCCAGGACCGGACTGACTTCATCTGGGCGTTCTGGGATGAGACGCACAAACGGAAGGGCAGCATTTTCTACAAGTTTTATGACCAGAGAGGATGGTCTTCGCTGAAGGCCGTGCCCCAGGAGACGGACTTTCCGGCGCTAAATCCTGGGGTGGCCAGTGATGGACTGGGAAATCTCTGGGTCGCCTGGTCGAGGTACGACGGAAAAGACTACGAAATTTACCTCTCCCGCTGGGACGGCCGAGCCTGGCTAAAAGAGATTAAAACGACCGACAACGAGGCCAACGATATTTTCCCCGCGATCCAGGTCGGGCCGGAGGGCCAGCCGCTCGTCAGCTGGACTCAATCTTCGGGGCTGGGGAACCACATCTGTCTCAAGTCTTTTGAAGCTGGCCTCCCCCGTGGAGAAATAACAGTCTCACCGACATCCGGCGAGCTGGTCATCTCCAGGATCTTCCTCGAGGGAGAAAAAATCGGAATCGTCTGGAAATCACAAAGCGGGATCCAAGCGAGAGAATTTCCTCGGCGTCTGCCGTCGGAGCGCGGTCCATCATCTCCACGGCCTGGGTCGCCGCAGCCTCTCTATAATCCCTCCCTGGATGAGAACAAATACGCCGGCGTCGGCGATAGCATCACCTATGGAATGATTAACCGTCTCCCGGCCCCCGAATTGGGCTACATCCCCAGGCTTGACGCTATTCTCAAGCAGAATTTCGGGCCAAGCCAGGTGATCAACGAAGGCATCCCCGGGGACAATACATTCGGAGGCCTGAGCCGTATCGACACAGTCATCAGCACTCATGCGTCGAGATACACCCTGATCATGGAAGGGACGAACGATGTCAGCCATGCCGAGCTTTCTTTGGATACATCCGCGTTCAACCTCAGTGAGATGATCAGAAAATGCCGCGAAGCCGGGGCCTTCCCGGTCATCGCCACTATCATTCCGAGGCGGGACCGGCTCTGGGCTTTTGATTTCATTCGCGAGAGATATCTCTATTTCGTTGGCAAAATCCGTGAGATCGCCGCGGATCTTCAGGTTCCTCTCGTTGACCAATACGACCTCTTTCTCAATTATCCGAGCGCGGACGGTGGGCTTGAGTCTCTTCTATCCGCGGATTTATTGCACCCCAGCGAAAAGGGGTATCAGTTTATGGCGGAATCCTGGTTCACCGAGGTCAAAGTTCTACCTTTCCCTCCCGTCAACATTGAGCTCCAGGGAAGAAAACCGGGTCAAAATGCGCTCACAGCCTATGGCAAAAGTGGATCTCCGCGGTTCCCAAGAAGGGACCCCGCTCTTTCTTCCGGAGCAAGCAGCCCGGCGGGTAACCGACTTGTTTGGAAGGATAATCCCAAGATTTTCGATACAACCCGGGTCAAAGGATACAGAATCTACAGGAAAAAAAGGGGCGTGCCGGGTGGATTTTTCCGGTTCAGGGCCTTTGTTTCGGAGCCGCTTACATTTTTCGACGGCGGGATAAATACTTTGGGCCAGTTTACCTATATCATTTCCGCTGTGCGGGATGATGGAATCGAGGGTCCGGCCTCTTTGCCAGTCGGCGAATAAACGTATCCTCCCGGCCCAAGGAACGTTAGCAGCTCCGTTTCCGTGATACTAAGGCGGTGGTCTAGAGAGGGTGACGCGGCTGGGGGGCCCCCCCGACCACCGGAGCGTTTGGTGCCTCCGGTATTTCTGTTTGCGTGATCAACAGAATGGGCCGCGAGGATGTCGGGGGGAAGCCGCGGCAGGCCCCTATTCCAAAACAGCCCTCCGTGCCGCCTCCAGGTTGATCCTCCGTAACTCCTTATACTCGATCCTTCTCGCCATAGGGAGTCCAGGTTTCATACTTCCTCATCTTCTCACTGAAACTGTGCCCCGATGATTCTAACACCTGCCTTACATACTCCCCATACCCATATCTCATGAACTGTATAGTATGTCCTAGTCCCCGCACACGAAACATTTGACAATTCCAAGGCCTCTTATTATTCTTTAGGCATATAGCGGAAAGGCGGTTCGGCAGATGAAATGCCCCAAGTGCGCCTCCGAGAATCCTGACAGCAGCCAGTTTTGCAGCAACTGCGGCGCTTCTTTAATCCAAGGAAAGAGTCCGTCATTTTCGGAAACGATGACTTTTGTAGACTATGACCAGGACCTCGAACGGGGAAGCGTCTTTGCCGACAGATACGAAGTCATCGAAATGCTGGGCAGCGGGGGCATGGGAAAAGTCTATAAGGTCTATGATAAGAAAATAAAGGAAATCGTAGCCCTCAAACTGATCCGGCCGGAACTGGCCGCGAAGCCGAGGACCCTCGAACGCTTCAGGGAGGAAATCCGGCTGGCCCGCAAGATCATCCACAAAAACATCTGCCGGATGTATGACCTCAACGAAGCCCAAAAGACATCCTACATAACCATGGAATATGTTCCGGGCGAAGACCTGAAGAGCATGATCCGGATGATGGGAAGGCTGAGCCCCGGACAGGCCGTGTTCATCGGCAAGCAGGTCTGCGCGGGGTTGGCTGAAGCTCATAAGTTAGGCATCGTCCACCGCGACCTCAAACCCAGGAACATCATGGTGGACCGGGAGGGGAATGCCCGGATCATGGATTTCGGACTCGCCCGCTCCCTCGAAGAAAAGGGCATGACCGGGGGCCGGGTGATGGTCGGGACGGCGGATTATATGTCTCCCGAACAGGCAGAGGGCCAAAGCGCGGACACCCGGTCGGATATCTACTCCTTGGGAGTGATGCTTTTTGAGATGGTCACCGGCAGGCTTCTTTTTGAGGGTGAATCAGCCTTGAGCATCGCCCTGAAGCACAAGACCGAACCGCCTCCGGACCCAAAAAAGATCAATGCCGATATTCCCGAGGCCCTCTCCCGGCTGATCTTGAAATGCCTGGAAAAAAGCAAGGAAAAGAGATACCAGTCCGCGGAAGCGGTCTTTGCCGAACTCAGCGAAATAGAGAAGGAATTTCCCAGCGAAGACCGGATTTTCCCCCAGAAAAAGGCCAGCGTCTTCACGGCCATAACCCGGCCTTTCGGCCGCAAAAAAGTCCTTATTCCCGTTTTTTCCATCCTGGCGCTGGCCATACTGGCCTTCATATCATGGCGTGCCTTCATAAACAAAGATTTCATTCCCTCTCCCCCTGATAAACCGTCTTTAGCTGTCCTTCGGTTTAAGGACAATACGGGCGAGGATAGTCTGGGTTATTTGAAACAGGCTTTGCCTGATAATTTGATCCCGGTGCTTCGCCGTTTCTCTGCGAACCTGACTGTCCTTTCCTCCGACTACGTTCTCACCATCCTCAGAAATATGGGCCTCGAGAAAGAGTCCGCCTATTCCTCAAGAGATCTCGAGGCCATCGCCGCCCGGGCAAAGGTCAGGTACATTTTGGTCGGGAGCTATCTTAAGCCGGCCGACAAGCCCCGCATCATCTACGAACTCAAGGACGCGCGCCAAGGACTTCATGATGCCGGGCAGGGCATCATTGACAGCCAAGGGGCCGAAGAGTTCCTGCAGTTGACGGAGCGCCTGGCCAAGGAAATTCTTGCCGACCTCAATCTTCCGGCGGAGGCGCGTGACTCCGGAATCCCAACTTTGTCTGACGTCGCCTATGAATACTATATGAACGGACGCAGTTCAGAAAGAAAATACAAGGATAGCCAGGAAGACGGGGATTTTAAGGAGTCCATAGAATGGTATAACAAAGCTATCCAGAGAGACCCGAGGTTCGCTCAGGCTTATTGGGGATTGGGAGACACATACCAGGCCCTTTATGTTTATACCAAGAAACCTGAGGATTTGGAGCGGACTCTTATCTACTATGAACAGGCCTATAATATCGACCCGAATCTCGCAGGATCCAATATCGGCCTGGGATGGGCCCACTATTTAAAAGGAGAAAATGGTATTGCCTATCAATACTTTAAGAAAGCCCATGAGCTGGCCCCGAAGGACCCCTCCGTTAACTACAATATCGGCTCCTTTTTCAGGAGCATCGGGCTGCCTGGAAAAGCGATTAAGTATTATTCTAGCGCCATCGATTTCGGCGACCCTCTCGGTGATCCCAATCCCACCCAAATGAGCTACCACCTCCGGGCCCTCTGCTATGAAGACATGGGCAAAATAAAACAGGCGGTTGAAGATTCCAAGAAGATGCTGGACCTTCAGCCGGACAGCCCGAAGGCAAAGCTCTACTATGCCCGCGCCCTGATCATGGCAAAAAATTTCCAAGAAGCGGAAAAAGAAATCTCCTCGGTTGAAAAAGTCAGCCCGGACCTGCCGCAAGCCAAATACACCCGAGCGTTCATCGCGGCCTACAAAGGAGAAAAAGAAAAAGCCTTGAAGCTGATTGAAGGAGCAGAGAAAGATTCCTACACTTACACTTATCTTTTATCGCGGGTCTTTGCCGTTCTCGGGATGAAAGACGAGGCTCTTGAGTTCATTAAACTCGGCATTGAGAGAGGATTCCAGGAAGTCCGGGACTACCTGTACGCGTATCCTTTCCTGGCGAATTGCTATTATCTCAACCCGATCCGGGATGACCCCCGTTTTATTCAGATCCTCCGGCAGCAGAAAAAGAAATATGACGATAACATGAAAAAATACGGGGACTTATAAAACCGCCTGGAATTTCCCGCCATAAGAAAATTCGCAACGTTTTAATCCTCGCTTAATTTCTATATAGAGGGGAGGATGTATTATAATCGTTAGATGAGTCTGGATGTCTTTAAGAATAAGCCGGCTCTGCTCAGGCACGGACTGAGCTTCCTCGTCTCTCTAGTCATCAATGCCGGACTTATCTATTTTTTGGCCATTCACTTTGTCTCGGTCAGAATCATCGATTTTAAGCAGAAAGTCACTTCTGTCCTCCTCGTGCCCCCTGAAAAGCTCTATTTGCCGAAGATCGAGGGCAGTCTCCCCAACCCTCAGGACTGGGGGGCCCAATTTCCCGAGCTGGCGTCCAGGAGAGCGCGGCCTCTCAGAAAAGCTGCAGCAGCAGGAGTCGCCGAGAGCCCCCAAGAAACCTTTTCCGGCCCGCCTATCAACTCGAGATTGACCTCGCAATTCAGGCTGACCCGGACCCCGCCGGAAAAGGAGGGGTCCTCACTCGATAAACGCCCGCGCTTCACTCTTCCCGTGAGCCCACAGGCCCGCCCAGGCAGCGCGGCCGCTGGAACATTTCCGGCACCAAGCCGCGACCTGAGGGAGTACATTCACGGCGCGCCGTCGGGCGGCCGAGGCTCATCTCTTGGCGCTTATTACGGCGGGAGCGGCGGCTCTGCTTCTGGCTACAGCCGCGCGGCTGCGTCTCCGCTTGTCAAAAACTTTGACCTTTCTCCCTGGGCAAGGGTTGTCATCGAGCTGATCCAGAAGAACTGGGCAATCCCGTCCACCCAGATGGTCCGTTCCGAAGATACGGTGGAGATCGCTGTTGTCATTCTTAAGAATGGACAAATTTCTTCCGCCGCGATTGTCAGCCCTTCCGACAACAAGACCTTTGACCAGGCTGCGCTTGAAGCTGTCGAGGAGAGCGCTCCCCTTCCTCCGCTGCCCGGCGATTTTCCCGCGGCGAGCGTCTCTATCTCCTTTGTCTTTTCCCAACAATGGTAAAAAAAATTGGCCCGCTGCTTTTTCTGATGACTTTGACCGCTTCAGGTTTCGCCTCAGATTGGAGAGCGGATGTGGCCAATTTCTTTGGTGCCGGGACGGCGGCCAATTACCAGGCGGCTGCGGCCTACCTCGAAACCAGCCCTGGTTCTTTCACAGACGAGGACAAGCCTGTAGCCTGCGGATTGCTCGCCTTCCTTTACGGTCAGCTCGGAGACAAGAAAGATGAGTATCAAAAGCTCGGAGATTACTTCGAAAAATACGGGCCCCTCGAACTGGGATACGAGTTTTTGCCTCTGGCCGCCCAGGCAGACGTCGTTCGGTACCTGAGAGCCTGGCAGCTCAAATACCCCTGGGTGCTCAAGATCGGGTTTGTCGAGAGCAGCGGCGTCACCTCCGCTCGGTCCTCCCCGAATCCTCCTGATTCCTTGGTCCTCGGCATTGAGATGGCCAGCGATGTATACTACAAGCTTTCGGACAGCCAGACCGTTCTCAAGGGTGGTCTTTTCCGAAGAGGGTTCAATTCTATCACCGTCGAGACGAGAAAATTTTTCAGCGCGTCCGGGACGCACACTTATTTTCTTGAATTCAAGGCCGGCGATTTAATCGTCAGACGAGAGCTGGCTATTGACGTCCGCCGGGAGTCCTTCGGTGTCATCGGGCAGCCGGCCGAGCAAGGAAGGAAGATTCCTGACCTGGTGTTAAAAATGTTCCTGGGAGACCAACTCCTCGCCTCGAGCCGGAAATCCTTTCCCTCCCCCCCGATGAAGATCGACATCCCGCCGCCCGGCGGTGAGTACGACCCATTCGGCCCCGGTTATAAAAACGATCCCGGGATCCAGAACTCGTTTCCCATCATGGCCTTGCCGGCAGTCATCGCCGACCTCATTAAAAAATTGACCAAAAGAGGCGAAGTCGAACCCGTTCCGCCTGTCGAGCTCAGAGCGCAAGCGGCCTTTGTTTTCAGGGAAAAGAACGCGGTGGGAGACCAAGTCGAGGTCAGGGCCCGGCTCGACCTCGGGCTGCGAAACATCACTTTCTTCCCTTTTGCTCTCAGGCCGTCTTCCTAGAATTCAAACCTATAGAGGAGCCCGAGTCCCAGCTCTGCTCCGCCCAGGTCGACTCGAAAACCTGAAGATTCCACGGCGGCGACGCTATATTTAAAATACCCCACAACAGCCAGCAGGGACACGATATTGTAAGAAACTCCGGCGGAGATATGAAAACCCGTATCGTTCCCCTCCATCGCTTTTATGGGAAACGTCTTCTCATAGGTCTCCTTAAACATCAGGTAATCGAAACCCGGGCCAGCATAGAACATAAACCTCTCGTATTCAAAGGAATAACGCAGGGAAACGGAAATGGTCGTCAAACGCAGTCTGGTATCCTCCCCAGTATAGGAAGTCAGGCCGCTTTTTTTGAGCTGCCTTAAGCCCACAGCAAGGTCTAAGCCGTGTTGATTCTTCACCGGATACCTGAAGGTGTACTCGGCGCCAAAAAAGAAGGCGCTGGGGCCGTAAATTTCCTTGAACATCGAATCCCGAATGAAGTCCAGTCCCGCGAGCAGCCCGAGTGTGGAACTGATCGGGTAGTCAGGCTCGAACTCGATATGTTCCTGGGCCAGAGTTCCGGATGTCCCGAAACAGAGCAACTGGAGGACGAAGAAAAGCGAGGCCTTCTTCATGTTTTTGCCCTGAGCCTGACCGAGAGTCTCTGCTCTGCAATCTTCGTCTTGCTCACGGAGCCGTTGAGGGTCACATAAACGGGCTGGCTTTCGATGTTGTTGAGGTCCACAGCCGTGAGGGCGAAGCTGTAGGGCTTGAACTTGTCAACATTTCTGATTGTGTAGAGGTGAGTATCGGCAAGGAGTTCGGCCAGGAGGACCCGGGTCGCATTGACCGCATAGAGCCTGTATTTCTGGAGGTCCACGTTCAGGGGGTTGGGCTCCCAGCTCAGCTCGATCAGAGTCTCGCGGTAAAACAGGGCCTTGTTTTCTATCTTTCTCCCGCTAAAATTGAGCGGAGGCAGAATATAGGAGACCTGCAGTTTCTGCCCGGGCGCAATATTCCTGATGACTCTCTCCTGTCCGTTGAGGAAGGTGACCTTGAGGTCGTATCTCGCCCCGCCTTGCGAAGGCGCGCCGAAATGGGCGATCGGCATATCTTGGCCGAGATAGCCGTATTCACCCATGATCTCGCGGTGCCCTTTCAAATAAGCCGGCCTGCTAAGATAACCCGCGGCATAGAGGTCAAGCTTGGTCCCGATGCCCCCCGCGGCTCCCATGTGGTCGTTGAGGATTTCAACCTGAATCCAGTCAGAATTGTCGATCCCGTTACGGAACAGGAGATTGGGGGCTTTATTATCGACAACATAGATATCCAGGTCACCGTCGTTATCGAAGTCACCGAGGCCGGACGCCCGGGCGTCCACGGTCGCAAGCGAGTCAGCGAGACCAGACTCAGAGGCGGAGACCGGGACAAAGCGCCCCTCGCCGTCATTATCATAGACGTTCTCGCCGGAGAGATAGAGCTCGAGGAAGGTGTCGTGGTCAAAATCGCCAAACGAGGGATGATACCCTCCGCGCCCCCAGAGCCAGATGGTCTGATACTCCAGGAAGGATTGGCCGACCATTTTATAAAGGGCCAATCGTTCTCCAGAAACTATGGCCATTTCCAACCGGCCGTCATTGTCCACATCGGCGAAAGCGACGCCGTTGTCCCCCTCGCCAAAGGCCTGGGGAAGTCCCCATCCGGCGCCGACATCCAGAAAATTGCCCTGGCCATCGTTGCGATAGATCGTCGTGGGCGCCCCCCGTTTGGCTTCGGCGAGATCAATGTCGCCGTCGTTGTCGATGTCACAGGCCACAGCTCCCTGAGTCAGTCCGGTAAAATCGATCCCCCGGTAAGCCGGCATGAACGTTCCATCTCCATTATTGATATAAAAACCGGGCAACGGCTGAGGAGGCACCGGAACAGCGGGGTTAGGGACGGAGGGAAGGGGGTTGGAAAAATAGAGGTCGATGTCGCCGTCTCCATCGAAATCAGCTGCCGCCACACCGCGCGGGCAAACATTCGTTGTCTGGGCCGGGATGATCCCGGAAGTGATATCCAGGAAAAATCCATTCCCGTCATTCTGATAGAGATGGTTAAAGGCCGGGGATATGGTTTTAAATGTCGTCGTCGAAAAGAGGTCAAAGTGGCCGTCCCCGTTAAGGTCGGCGAACACAGCCCCATGAGTCCCTTCCGGGTAGGCGTCAGAGACGCCGCGCGCGGCCGCTTCATCGCGGAAAGAGGTGCCGTAATTGATATAGAGGATGTCCGGGACGGCGTGGATCCCCTGAGCTTCTTCATTGGAGACAAAAAGATCAAGCCGGCCATCATGATTGACATCCACCCAGCAGACCCCCTGGCCTCCAAGATACCTGGATCCCGCCACACCATACTGCTGAGTGACATTGGAAAAACGAATCATGCCCAAGGAGAGAACAGGGAGGAAAAGGAGGGTGAAAAGGCCAAAGCCAATTCTGGCCCCGGGCTTTCGGCTATTTGTGTCGGACGATAATACGGCCATTCTCTTTCCTGAATCTTGCCTAATTTGTCGGGAGTTTGTCAACCCTGAACCAACATGAGATTGCATTTCTATTTCCGTAATAGGGGCGGGTCCTGTCGCGGTTCACCCCCGAACCTCGCCACCCTCCCCTTCTATCAGCATAGGTCAATCGCGGAATTGGAAATGCCTCCCCGAAGTGTCAGGCTCACCTTATTCCAGAGAGTAAACCACTGTATCTCCAAGGGAAAACGCTTTTTTCAGGTCCGGATAGGACCCGAAATACCGGGCTTCCGGTTTGCCCCAGAACAAATAATCGAGGCCCATTTTTCTCAATTCCACCACGGCAGCCGGAAGATTTTTAAGGTGCGTCTTCAGGGTCTCCAGCCTTTGATTGTAGTCGTTCTCGTCAACCTGAAAGATCCGGCCGTGCATGCGGTCACCGATCAACATACCGCGGCCGGCAAAAGAAGGAAGGATGGAGACATTCCATTCCCGGGCCGGGGGAAACGTCTGCACGACCGTAGTGGCCGGTGTGTTCTGTTCAATCCATGTCAGCGCGTCCCTCTCCTCTTCTGGCAGATAAAACGTGAACCTTGTGTTCGTAACATCCGCCGAATTGCGAACGTCCAAGACCAGAGTCATCGTCCCCGGGAGGAGCAGCAGCAAAAGCAGAAAAACGGCCCCAGCACCTCTGAGCCTCAGTTTTTCAAAAAGAAGGGCGGTCAGCAGCACCAATTGAATGATCAGGACGAGCCCCAGTTTGAGCGACAGGTCATTTTCAAAGTTGCGGATCCTGACGAATATCGTCGTCAGCAGGGCCAGCAAAAAAAGAGTCAGGTGAAAACCCCGGAAGGGAAATCGCGTCCATGCGCCTCCGACGAGGCCGGTGAGCAAGAGGAGGCCGAAATTCAGGAAAAGGAGCACGCCGATCTCAAAGAGGGAGAGCTTCTGGAGGAAAAATTCTGACCGCCAGCCCAGGTCGGCCATCCCGAGAACCTTAAAGAGCGCAAGAGCCAGGAGAGGGAACAGGAAATAGGCTGCTCCCCGTTTTATTATCGAGAAAAGACCGTCCTTGCGGCTGAGGAAGAGCAGAAGCTCGCGGGCAAGAAAATAGATCAGCCAGGCAGCAAGGAGGATGCCGCCGATAAAAAAGCTGGCCGAGAGCGTCATGGCCATGAGGGAGGACAGCAATATCGGCCTGTCGAGATCAAGCCGGAGGGTCACAAAAAAAACTAAAAGCAGGGAGATTCCCAGGAGGTGCTGCGGCGTATAAAGCATCGCTCTCAGCAAGGTGTCGATTTGGGGCAGGTTCCAGAGCCAACGGGTCAAGGCATCGATATTTTGCTCGCTCCCCAGGCTCAAAAATTTCTGGAAACTGAGGCCGCATTTCTGGATAAAAAAATAGAGGCCTTCAAGGCTGACCGTCAAGGAGGCGGCGGCCAGAAAACAAGCCACGACGCGGCAGCGTGTGCACAACTTCCGGATGAGCAGAAGCAACGAGCTCAAGAAAAGAAAATTGACCGCAAAGGACCAGGAGAACATGGCTTGGGAAACAGAACCGCTCAACTTCGCCAAGAAGGCCGGGGTAGCATAAACGAGCCAGTAATAGTGGAAAGTCTCTCCGGCGAAGTAGGGATTCGCAGGAGGAAACCTGTCCTTGTTGATTGCTTCGACCACGCTGAAATGCTTCAGATAATCCGAGTTGAAATAGGCCCTGTAAGCCAAGCCCTCCGGCTGCGGCTTTCCGACTCGGGAAAAGGGCAAGTATGTAGTCAGCAGGATTAAGAGAACAACAGCGACGGGCTCAAAAGAAATTTTGCCGGCGGGAGCGGGGCCAACTTTGCCGACAAAAAGACGCACCCCGGCCATGAGCCCAAGAAAAATGCAGAGAATCCAGGTCGAAGCTGAGCCCGTTATAAGGACAGCCGCGAGCCAGAGGAACGGGAACAGGCCCAGGCTGAAGAGGGATCGGACGATGAGAGAATCAGGGAACTCCAGCCGTTGGGACAAACCGCGCGCAAGAGGCTGGCCGGCGCTGTTGAGGAGAAGAATCAGGAGTGTCGCAAGCGACGAGACTTTGATACTGGAAAAGAAAGCGTTGCCTAAAAAAAAGAGTCCGTAGAAGACCAAATGATTTTTATAAAGACTCAGCCATCTATCCATCAATTTTAAAAGCGCGAACCTTTCCCGCCCATCGTTCTTAACATAAAGGAATAGCGTTTGAATTTCAAGCCATTGGACGGAAGCAGCAAATCTCCAGGGGAATGATACACAGTTATTCAGGTCAACTCGCTAATCGAGGTTACCTCCTTGGGGCGGGATGAAGCCGCCCCCTGCCCCCGCACCCCAGGGAACCAGTCCCGTCGGTTCCCCCCATCAAGGCTCGGGTGTGGGTTCGTCAGCCCGCTCGTTTCCCCAGCGAGGAAACTCGCTTCGACTCATCCTTCGCTCTTCTCTCCCTGCGGTCGAGAAACCGTGCCCGCTCAGTCTTCGACGGGCTTCCTCGCCCAGCACCCTCGCCTCTTCCCCCTGGTGTTTTGCTAACTCTGTTTGTTGCGTTGACTTGGACTACCGATTTTTCTATCATTAGGAATCGAAAATTGGAATTTGAAAACTAAGGCCCGTCATCTTCCTCCCGTCCTCATCTTGCTCCTTATTTTGGCCGTGGCGGCCATCATGCGGCTCCAACATATCAAGGCCGACCCTCCGCTCAGCCTTGTCCACCTCACCCTCAGTGCCGGCGTCTATTTTGACGAAGGGATGTACAGTCATAATGCCAGGAACAAGATACTCTTCGGCACCTGGGTCATGGACGACTGGAACCCTCTTCTCTACAACGCCGTTTTGACCGGCATCTATTATGTCGGGTTTAAGTTCTTTGGAATCAGCATCGTTACCGTCAAGGTCATCAATATTTTGTTCGGGCTTCTCGGCATCGCTTTTCTCTATTGGGCCATCCGGCGTTATCTCACTGAATCCTATGCTTTAGCCATCGCCTTTCTCTTTGCTCTGGACTATTACTGGACGATGCACAACCGCCTCGGTCTTCTGGAAAATTTCTCCACACTCTTTTTCATCATCAGCTACTATTTTTTGGTCCGGTCCAAGGAAAAATCCTGGAACATGGTCTTCGTGGGCATTTTTGTCAGCCTGGCTGCGCTTTCCAAGTATCTTTTTCTTTATTTTTTCCTGACCGCTTCGCTCGCCGTGATCTACCAGGCATGGCAGGAAAAAAAAGGGCGCCTCATCCTGAAGTTCCTGGCCGGGTGTCTTTTTATCCTCGGCCTCTGGTTCCTCTTGGTCTATCTGCCGTTTTCCTCGGCCTTCCAGAAAATCGGCAGAGGCTGGGCGGACCTCTCCTGGCCTGAAAATATCGGCAAGGTCTTTTTCAATATCTACCGCAACTACCTGCCCCGGTACATGAGCCTCATGCCCGTACTTTTTGTCATCGGCCTTCTGTTTTCGGCCATGGTGCTCGTGAGGCTGAGGAAGAAGAATCCTCGGCCCGACACTCCGGAGCTGTTCGTTTTTCTCTGGCTGGCGGGGACGTTCTTTGAGGTGGCCATTTTGAACTACCAGCCGTTGCGCTATTACCTGCCGGCCGTCCCGGGTCTTTTTCTGGCTCTCTCCCTGGTCCGCAGAAACCTCGCCTGGCTCCGGGAACACAAGAAAGAGATCCTCTGGGTTTTTTTGCTGCTGGCCGCCTTTTTCTATCGTTTCTGGATCGGCCTCATCATCTGGCCATCGGCTTTCCTCGCCAACAACTTTGTGGTCGTCAAATTCCTCCTGTATGCCGCCCTTATCCTGGTCTTGTGGATATGGCTGAAGGGGAGTCGCCGGTTGGAGAAGGTGGGCATCCTCTATATTTTTGGGACGCTCGCCCTGTCCTCGCTTCTTGTTTATTACTCCCAATTCTACAGCCGGCCCGATTACAGGCTCGAGAGCATTGCCGGCCGCATCCGCACTCTTCCTCCAGGATCCGTGCTCATGGGAAACGAGGCCCCTCGCCTGGCCCTGGACACGAAGTTCCGGCTATTCGTCGCTTTTGAAGGCTGGTTCAATGATGAGGACCCCTTCAGCCGCTACCGGCCAACCCATCTTCTTGTCCTGGACAAGTTCTGGGGCGGTGAGCTGGTCTGGATCAAAAGGCGTTTTCCGGAAATAGCGGATAGCCTCGTCCTGTACCGAAGATTCCCCATCTGGGACACAACCCTTTCCCTGTACAAAGTCAAGTATCCTCCCGGCTATTGAAATGAAAAAGAACCAAGCGTTCCTCGTCATCGCCCTCTGTCTTTTCTGGTCTCTCGGGATGGCCGTTTTTCTCGGCCTTTATCTCCAGAATTCAAGCTTCACCATTATCGACCATTCCCTCAAGCTCAACTCCGTCCTGTTTTTCCTAGCCTGGCCGGCCGCCTTCGGGATCTCACTCATGAGTTGGATTCTCGTTTCCCGATGGGAAAGGGCCCGTTTCGCGATCGATTCCTCTACCGCGCACCGGCGCGGGCTTCTCGCATCCTGGCCTCTTCTTTTTTTTCTTCTGAGCCCCGGCCTGCTTTACTTCTACACGACCCGTGAGGACTTAAAAATCCGGCTCCAACTCCTCTTATCCTTTATCCTCCTCACCGTTCTCTTTCTTAAACTGGCAGATTATGCGCGGCACCCCAAAAAAAGGCCGACGCTCGGTGAAAAGGCGGAAGCGAAGTTCGCGTCTCTCTCTTCCCGCAGGCGGCTCCTGATTCTTTTCGTCGCCTCCTTTTTCATCTATCAGGCGGCTGCTTTCGTCCTTGTGAGCGAAGGGATGTCCTTTTCCGGCGACGAGCCCTATTATCTCATGACCACCCACAGCCTTCTCAAAGATGGGGACATTAACCTGGCCAACAATTACCGCCAGCAGGATTATTTCGCCTTCTATTCGAAAAAAGACAACCCCCAACTGAAGCTGGGAATCTACGGACGGTTCGGCCGGAAAGGAAGAGATTATGTCTACCCCATCAACCTGCCCGGAATCTCTGTCCTGATGCTGCCGTTCTATTGGCTGAGCCGGTTCCTTTCCGGGCAATGGCTCACTTTCATCCTCAAAACAAGCCTTTCGTTCTGGGCTTGCCTTCTGGGACTTCAGGTCTATCTCTACGCCAGCGAAATCTGGCGGAGAGAAAAACTCAGCCTCGGCCTCTGGGCTCTTTATTCTTTCAGCTCGCCGGTCTTTTTTTACGCCGTCCATCTCTATCCCGAGGTCCCTATTGCTCTCTTTTCCCTTTATATTTTCAGGAAAGTCACGGGCCGGGCTCACCTGTCGCCTCTCCGGATGATCTTCCTCGGATTTGTCCTCGGTCTCTTCCCCTGGTTCGGGCTGAAATATACCTTCATTTTCTGGCCTCTCTTTTTTGTCAGCCTTTATTTTTTGATCAAAGAGCACAAGCGGGGCCGCGCTGTCTTGTTTTTTGCGCTTATCCCCATCGTTTCCATGATTCTTTTCTACATCTTTGTTTATGACCTCTATGGAACATTCTCGCCGATCGCCGTCTATGAAGGGACCCTGTCGCCCGAAAGAATAGAAGCGTTCAAACAGACCGCGCTGGCCATTCCTCTCAGGGCGCGGGCGGAGTCCTTCCTGGATTATTTTCTCGACCAACGGGACGGACTTCTCCTGTACTCACCCCTCTATTTTTTCGCCTTGCTCGGCCTCGTGGAAATCTACCGTCAGCGCAAAAGGATCTTCTGGTGCCTTCTTCTTATCGGCCTCCCTTTTCTCCTGAATTACGCCTTCTTCACCCACCGGCAGGGCGCCTGCCCTCAAGGCCGTGTTCTGGCTCCGGTTTCCTGGATTGCCGCCGTTGCTTTGGGCCATTTTCTCGTTCATAACCGCAAAAAGATCTTTGCCTTTTTCTTCGGAGCGGCCTCGGCGGCAAGCTTTGTCATCGCTGGGATCCTTCTCCTTCATCCTTCCTTTCTCTACCAGCCCACGACCCATAATTTCACCTCGCGGCCGGGCGAACTTTTCGTCTATCTCAGCAATATGCATTTTTTCCTGCCGCCCTACCTCCCCTCTTTCATCAAAATTGACAACTCCCGCTATTGGCCCAACTCTATCTGGGTTCTTGCTCTAGTTCTTTTCCTGCTGGCCTATGTCATCTCGCGAAAAGAAAGGTCTCTCGGCCGGGCCATACCTCCGCTCTTTGCCTTCAGCGCTTTTCTGGTGAGCCTTCTGCTCTGGGTCCTGTATCCGCGAAGTTCGGTTTTTCCCATCAAGCCCGTTCGCTATACAGCCGAGCGGGCTCTCGGATTCTCTCTCTTCCCGATGGGGCAGGGTGTGGTGGCCAAAGAGAGCGGAGATTTCTATCTCCACTTCGAAAAAAGTTACAGGTTCATCTTCAGTTCAAGGACGAAACTTGAAAGGGTCAAACTCCTGTTTGGGTCGGAAGAGGGCGAGTATGACGTTAGAATGACCTTCTTCGACCTGCCTTTATTTGAGGGCCGGACGGCTTTTGAAAAGAAGGACATCATCCTGGATCCGGCCGCCTCCTATCCCCTTAGAAATCTCTTTCTTTACGAGGTCAACATCAACCTCAGGCACCGCTCTCCGGAATCCATGCTTGTTGACCCGTATCTTTTTCAGGTCATTCCTTTGAAAGAGTAAACCGGGGATAGGCATCGAGATCAAGAGGCGGGCCCGGCTTTTTTTCCGTTTTCAACTTCTCCACGGCCAGAGCGGCAACCATAGCGGCGTTGTCCGTACAGAGATAAGGAGCGGGAACATAAGCAGGAAGGTTATTCGACCGGGCCAGATCTCCAAACCGCGACCTCAGCCTCTTATTGCGTGCGACGCCGCCGCAGAGAATCAGGGAGACCGGCATCCACTCCCGGGCAGCCTGGGTGACGTTTTCGAGGAGGGCGCGGACGACGGCTTCCTCAAAGCTCGCCAGAAAATCACTCAGCCGGGAATGGTTCTTCGACATCTTTGTCTCTGCGATCCACTTCAGTGCGGCTGTCTTGAGGCCGCTGAAGCTGAAGTCCAGGCTTGCATTTTTCATCCGCGGCAGGCTGAAGGCGAATGTTTCGGGATCGCCGGCAGAAGCGATTTTTTCGATGACGGGTCCGCCCGGATACCCCAGCCCCAAAAACTTGGCGATCTTGTCCAGGGCCTCGCCGGCCGCGTCGTCCCTTGTCCTTCCAAGAAGCCTGAAATGGAGCCTCGTTTTCAGAAAAAACAAAGACGTATGTCCTCCGGAAACGACAAGGGCCAAAGCGGGAAACGGAATATCGGGGTTCTCCAGAAAGGCCGACTCCATGTGAGCCTCGAGATGGTCGATCCCGACGAGGGGTTTCTTATAAAAATAGGCCAGGCCTTTGGCGAAGGAAAGACCGACAAGAAGCGATCCGATCAGACCGGGGCCGACGGTGACAGCATAGGCGCCGACTCCGGAGAGCGGCATCTCAGCTCGACGCAGGCACTCTCCGACCACATAGCCGATGGATTGGAGATGCTGGCGCGAGGCGAGCTCGGGGACGACTCCGCCATAAGGAGCGTGGACTTCGTCCTGAGAAAGGACGATATTCGATAAAATTTTGCGCTCTGCCGTCAAGATAGCGGCTGCCGTCTCATCGCAGGACGTTTCAATCCCCAAAATATGCATTTGCCTATTTGCTTTTTCTGTTCCAAGCCGCAAGGCCCTTCAAGTACGGCGGCCGGACGATTCCGCGCTCGCTGATGATCGCCGTAATCAGCCTTGCCGGGACAACGTCAAACGCCGGATTCCGCACCTGGATGTGAGGAAGGGTTATAACGCACCCGCCCGCTTGCCTGACTTCCTCCGGCGGCCTTTCCTCGATGGGGATCTCTTCGCCGTTTCTCAAGCTAAAGTCGAACGTGGTGAGCGGCGCAGCCAAATAGAAGGGAATCCGGTGGTGCCTGGCCAGCACAGCCAGGGAATATGTTCCAATCTTATTAGCGGCATCACCGTTGCGGGCGATGCGGTCTGCGCCCGTGATGACAACCTGAACTTGACCCTTTTTCATGAGCCAGCCGGCCATATTATCCGTGATCAAGGACATCGGAATGCCAAGCTTGTCGATTTCCCAGGCGGTCAGCCTGGCCCCCTGAAGAAAGGGCCTGGTTTCATCCACGAGAACATGGATTCGCTTTCCCTGCTCAAAGGCCGCCCGGATGACGCCGATGGCCGTGCCGTACCCGGCCGTGGCCAGCGCGCCGGCATTGCAGTGCGTCAGGACCGAATCGCCGTCTTTAAGCAAAGTCCTGCCGTAATGCCCGATTCTCTCGTTTGCCCTCACGTCCTCCTCTTCAATGGCCAAGGCCTCTCTGATCAGCCTTTCCCTGACCTGGTCGAGGCTCAACTTCCTGCCCTCTTCAAAAACCCTTCTCATACGTTCTAGCGCCCAGAAGAGGTTTCGCGCCGTCGGCCGCGTTCTGCCGAGCCGTTTCGATATCTTGTCGAATCTCGGCCCAAGCTTCTCCCCGCGCTCTGCCCTCAAAAAACCGAGAGCAACTCCAAAGGCCGCCGCCACGCCGATGGCCGGGGCGCCCCGAATGATCATCTTCTCGATAGCCTCGGCAACTTCGTCTGCGTCCCGGCACTCCACATAGACTTCTTCAAGCGGCAGCTTGCGCTGGTCGATCATGATGACTTTATCCTCGGCCCATTTGATCGTCGGCAACATTTTTATCCTCTTTATTGAATTCCCAAACAGGCTCTTCCCGTCGAAAACGTATGATGTCAGAAACATGATGCCGCGTCAACCGCTCATGGGCGCCCCCGCCTCCTTGGGAAGTAACAAAACGCTAGGGGGTCCAGCTTGACTTTTAGGGATAACTCGAGTAATTTTGTGATAGAGGCTGAGATTATTCTCCAGGTGATTTGAGGATAAATCCTCAAAGGAGGTGCCTATGTTTTTATTTGGACCGATTGGACCGACAGAACTGATCCTCATCCTTCTTATCGTGGTCATTATTTTCGGAGCCCGCCGCCTGCCCGAGCTCGGAAAAGGCATCGGCGAGGGCATCCGGAATTTCAAAAAATCCATTTCCGGCAAAGAAAAAGAGCCGGAAGAAAAAAAAACTGAATCCGAAAAGACCCAGCCTCCTGCCAAGGAATAATGAGACGGACTCTTGAAAAGCTGGCCCAGGAACGCCAAGACAAGGAAAAAGAATTCAGCCGCAAGCTTGAAGAACTGAGGAAAAAAGCTCAGTCCATCTCCCTCCTTCATAACCGCGCCGCAACCAAAAATCTTATTACCGGGCTCACCGAGCTCATCGAGCTCCAGGCGTCTCTCAGCGATACCAAAGACAGGGAATGGGATGCCCTGGGAAGCAACCACGTCGGCCTGATCTTTAAAAGCATGGAGTGGCGCGTGGACAAGCTGGCAGCTGAATATGAGGATGTGAAAATCCTGATGAAGAAGTTCATTCTTCTGCGGGAGAATCTCAGCCGGCTGCTGGCAGTCCTGGAAGAGAAGAAAATGCCGGCACCGGCAAAAGTTCGGGAAATCCTGGAGCCCATGGAAGACTGGCAATATGCCGGTTTCGAAAACCGCTTCCGCGGCTATGAGGAAGAAGTCAAGAAACAGCAGCGGGATTACCTTTCCTTTTTTCCCAAGAATGGAATCGTGCTGGACCTGGGCTGCGGCCGCGGAGAGTTCCTCGAGCTTCTCCGTGAGAGCGGGTATGAAGCGGCCGGCGTGGACAGCAATTCCCAGATGGTCGAGGCCTGCCTAGCCAAGGGCCTGCGCTGCGAGAAGGGCGACATCCTGGAGAAGCTGGCCGAGCGGGAAGACGGCTCGCTGGCAGGAATTTTCTCCTCCCAAGTCATCGAACATCTCCCTCCGGCCCACCTGAAAAGGCTCATCGAACTGAGCCACCAGAAGCTCGCTCTTTCAGGCGTACTCGTCCTCGAGACAATCAATCCCACGTCAGTCTTTACTCTTGTCCAGATTTATTATTTGGACCTTTCGCACCAGAAGCCCGTCCATCCCCAAGCGCTCAAATTCATGATGGAGGCAAGCGGGTTTACGGATGTGGAGCTCAAGTACTCAATGGCCTTGGAAAACGAGCGGCTCCAAAACCTGCCCGGTGCCGATGAGCGCGCCGCCATCTTGAACCGGAATATCGACCGCCTGAACGAGCTCCTTTTCGCTCCCGCAAACTATGCCGCCATCGCCAGGAGGAAATAACCGTGTCCCTCTACGCCGGGTTTGACCTCGGCGGAACCCAGACAAAGTACGGCCTTCTGGACGAGCGAAATACCCTCATCTTCAATCGCAGCGTGGCGACACCGCCCGACATCAAAAAGCTGGTCGAGCTCTTTCAGGAACTTTGGGAAGCGCTGAAAAAGAGGGAAAAAAGGAGAATCCGGGCCGCGGGGTTCGGCATCCCGGGGATATTTAGCCTTAAAGAACAGAAAACTATTCAATCACCGAACATCCCCCAGTTGAACAATTATGACCTCCATGGAGCCCTCTCCCGCTTCATCAGAGTTCCTTTCTGGGTGGATAACGACGCCAACATGGCCGCCTACGGCGAATACAGGTGCGGGGCGGGAAAGGGCATTCGTGACCTGATTGTCCTCACTTTGGGTACGGGCGTAGGCTCCGGAATCATCATCGACGGCGAGCTCCTGCACGGGCAGTGCGGGTTTGCCGCTGAAATGGGCCATATTGTCGTCAACCCAGAGGGAGAAAAGTGCAACTGCGGGTCGTATGGCTGCCTCGAAACAGAAGCCTCGGCCGGCGCGATCGTCAGGAATTACGGCCGACTTGCCCCGACAGACGATATCCTCACAGCCGCGGACATCGCCGCTCGGGCGAAACGCGGAGACCAAGCCGCCCGCAAGAGCTTTGAGCGGGCCGGGTACTATCTGGGAATCGGACTGGCCACGGCCATCAATATGCTTAACCCCCAAAAAATCCTGCTCGGCGGCGGGGTGATGACCAGCGGCGAGCTGCTCCTTCCCCGGACCATCGAAGAAGCCCGCCGAAGGTCGTATCGGGCATCCTTCGACTGCTGCTCGATCGAGAAAGCCAGCCTGGGAAACGACGCCGGGCTTATGGGTACGGCCTCCTGGGCCAAAGACCGGCTCTCAAGACAAAAGCATGAACCCAAAACGAGAGTGCGTCCCTAGAAGGCAGCCTCTACTTCCTTTTGGATCTCCTCTTTCCCGGTCAAGTTCTTGAGCCGGCAGCGGAACGTATTTTTTCCCCGCCGGAGTTCCTCGACATTTTTTTCAAACCCAAAGGGAATCTCCCGGATATAAGACGTTTTTCGCTTGTCCCTCAGTTCGGCCTCTTTCAGGGCGACCTCAAAAGTGTCTTTCATTTCCCAGGCCATCTTGCCCTCCCCGTCGCGGAGCTCCAGCCGTACCTCCATTTCTGTCTTGAAAACTCCGGCGTCGTGCTTAAACCAGATCCCGTTATAGGGAATGCCGATGGTGGCGACGCCCGCGACTCTTCCCGCTTCAGAAACGTTGGTCTTGACATCGAAACTGAAATCAAAGATGTCTTTTTCCCGGCGAACCATTTCTGGACCCGGAGCCTGCGCCTGGGCCTGAGCCGAGCTCAACTCGTGCATGTAAGCAATGTTGTATTCGCGCAGCGGGGTCATGTCATACGTCACCAGGACCAAGTCCCCGGTGCAGTGGGCGTCGCGAAAAACTATCGGAAAACTGCCGTAATACCAGATTTCGCCGCATTGGCCAGAGGAATCGCTCCCCGGAGGATTGGTCATCCTCTGCATGGGAGGGCCGAAGAGGATGTAAATCCTTCCCCGGTCGGTGAGCCAGCCGGTCTTTCCTTCGCCGTGAAAAAGCCTATTGGCTTGGTCGATGCGATTATAGTATTCCGTCTTGAATTCATTTTCATCCGTGTCGGGGTCGGAATCACGGCGTCTCCAGAATTCCTCGATGAATTGGTCTTTTTCGCCATCGGGAAGGTTGACAAACGCTTTTTGTTCCTTGGTTGTGATCAGGTACCTGACCTGGGAGAGAAAAGCGGCATGGTCCGGAGAGAGTTCTTTCCGGACACGGTCAGGCCGGCAGGAGAACGGGAGAGCCAGGGACAATATCAAAAAACCAGCCGCCAGCCCGGCCTTTCTTTTCGTCCGCTCTGGTCGTCTCATGTCTTGACCAGTCATCGCTAAAGGGTAAACTCGGCGGTTTTGCGGAGCTCTTCGTTCCCGGTTTGGTTCTTGAGGACAATCTGGATTTTGTTCTTTCCCTGCCGAAACGTGTCGACATCCGTGTCTATGGTAAAGGGGATCTCGATTCTGTATCTGGCATCTCGATTCTTCTTGAGCTCCTCTTCAGTTATGGCCACTGGATAGCTGTTCTTATACTGCCAACGGATGGCATTCTTCTTATCTCTGACTTCGACCGCGACATCAAAGGTTGTCGTGAATTTCCCGGTTTCGGAGGAGAACCAGATGGAGCGGACCGGGATCTCGATCTCAACGAGACACTCAACCCGCGACTCGACGCGGGTATTCTTCCTGATGCTGAAGTCGAAATCGACCTGCGGCTTTTTCTCTGCAACAATAGGATTCTGGGCGATTGCCTGCGCCTCAGTTATGTCATGGAGGTGCTGCAAGTTCAAGGTCTCCAGGATATAACTGCCGTTGCAGTTCGGGTCCACAAAAATGACGGGGAAGCGCCCATACTGCCAGACCTCCTCGCACCGGCCGGAGGTATCTCCTGTCCTCTGCCCGGCTGCGCGGGAGGCGGGAGGGCCAAAAAGGATGTAGATTCTCCCCCGGTCTGTGAGCCAGCCGGGGCGGCCTTCACCGCTAAAAAGCTGATTCGCGCTCTCAATGCGTTTGAAATATTCAACCTTAAACTCGTTTTCCACAGTAGAGGAATCCGGGTCGCGGCGTTCCCAGAACTCGGTGATGAACCGTGGCTTTTCGGAATCAGGGAGCGCCCGGAAATCTTTTTTTTCTTTGGACGTAATGATATAACGGACCTGGGATAAGAATTCCGAATCCTGAGGCGAGGACTGCGGTTCAGCCACGTTCACACGGCCGGCCACTGCAACGGCCAGGAGCACGAGACCACTCATCCCAAGCCCTAACTGCTTTTTCATTTCTGCCTCAGATGGAGACCCAGACCGAAAGACCCGTTCACTTTTAGGATAGACCTATCTGGCGGCAAACGCAAGGAGGACAGAGGCTCTAAGGCTCCTCTCGAAGCAGGTCCTTCAGCGAATCGAATTCCTGACGGGAAATCTCTCCCCAGAGATAGGCAAAAGCCAGCTTGTTGTGAAGCAGAGGGTCGGCATCCACGGAGAGATATCCTTTGTCGATGAGCCGGTCCCATTCGACGGTCCCGGGCACCGGAGAAAAAAAAGCCAAACGCGGCCTGGCTCCGAGCCGCCGGACCTCGATGATGCTATCCTTTATAAACCTGAGATCCTGGCCGGGAAGCCCGGCAATGAGATAAACATTCACCCCCTTGCGCCGGTAACCCGCTCTCTCCAGGATGTCAAGGGCTTTGGCTAGGTCTTCCCCTGTAACCTTGGGACAAGCCCGCTCCAGAAGCTCCTCATCGAAGGACTCCTGGCTGAGGTAGAGCGACCGGAAGCCGGTCTTGCGGAAGAGGCAGGCCGCCGCCGCATCGATTTCGCGGACATGAAGCCCGTTGGGAGTATGGAAAGCCAGCGGCCATTGCTTTTCCGCCAGGAGCTCGAGCAAAGGCAAAAGATGGCTCTCCTTGCCGATGAGGAGAGCATCATCATAAAAGGACAGATGCCTGGTCCCCCACTGCCTCATGCTCATCTCTATTTCAGAGATCACGGACAGGGAAGGCCTCTGTTCAAAATTCCGATAAAGAAGAGGCGTGGCGCAGAATGAGCAGCGGAAAGGGCAGCCGCGCGAGGTGAGAAGCGGAAGTGAGTCTTTGTTCCTCAATAAATCGAAGGCCGGAAAGGGCATCTCCTCCAAGCCGCTGATTTCCTTCGGCCGCACGTGTTTATCGCCCAGAATCTCTCTGAGCAGAGGCAGGACCGCATTCTCCCCGGCGCCCCGGACAATGATATCGGCTCCGGAATGAAGACGGGCATGTTCCGGAGCCAGGGTCGCATAAAGCCCGCCCAGGATGATTGGAACCTGCCCCCACTTCTGCCGGATGAGCTCAATGACATGCTGGACACCCGGATACCAATACGTCATGCTTGAGGTCAGGAGCACGGCCTCGGGATGGGGCACTCGCTCAAGCTCGTGCTGAAAGAGAGGGACGGGAATGCCATAGCGCGAGTATTTTCTGGGCACGTTTTTCAACACTTCGGGCTTGGCCACCTCCTCCTTGGGAAAATGGCCCCGTCCGTCGGGCTTCGCTCTTGGCTTGGTCGCGAGGAGCGGGTGATGGCGGTCCAGGCAATCGATGAAATCAACCCGGCAGTCGGCGTTCTCCCTTAGGACAGACGCAACATATAAGAGCCCCAGAGGTTTCAGCCAAAAGTCATAAGCCGTGAAATCGTAAATCCAAGGATTGACAAGAAGGACGGCCTTCGGGGAGGGCATCATTAGCCAACATAAGGAGGGGACGATTCTCTCCTCGAGAATCGCCCCCAGCAATGCGGAAGGAGGGACTCGAACCCTCACGGCCTTGCGGCCATAAACTCCTGAGGCTTACGCGTCTACCAATTCCGCCACTTCCGCGCCAAGCGCTTTTATTATAATTATCTCCAGCGGAAACGTAAAGCAAAAAGGAAGCATCT
>Ga0209253_10000576_pt1 | contig 31730 bp, 29 predicted proteins | sample FrelakmetBRP12BR_FD_187145 | JGI IMG/M metagenome (GOLD analysis project Ga0209253, IMG submission 187145) | Freshwater lake sediment microbial communities from the University of Notre Dame, USA, for methane emissions studies - BRP12 BR (SPAdes)... | ecosystem: Environmental > Aquatic >... | reverse complement strand
GGGCCCACCGCTGCCGCGCGATTTCACGCGACCGAAGCTCGGGATCGGGATGCTGGTGGCACTCGTGCGCAACCTGCGCCGCAGTCCGGACCTGAACCTGGCCAAGGTCATACAGCTGGCGCGCCTGTTCGGCTGACCGCCGGCCAGCGCAGCGGCACACAACCATTACACGTATCGAGGGCAAAGCATGGCGATCAACGTCGTTCACTACGAGCACCAGGGCCGCAAGGCCTGGGGCGTCCTGCGCGGCACCCGCGTTACACCGGTTCCCGGCGAATTCGCGACCACTGGCGAGTTCATCGGCGCGAACAGCATCGAGACGCTGGCAGCGCTGCACGGAGGCGAGCTCGAAGTCTCATCGGTCCGTGTGCGGTCGCCCGTCACCCGCAATCAGCAGTTCGTCTGCCAGGGCGCGAACTACCGTCAGCACATGATCGAGTCCGGCATGGACCCGGATGCCAAGCACTTCAACATGATTTTCACCAAGGCGCGGAGCTGCATCGTGCCTGCCGATTCGGACGTGGTAAGGCCGCGGCAGGTGAAGTTTCTCGACTACGAGATCGAGCTCGGGCTGGTGCTGAGAAGCGCCATCACCGGCAAGTGCGTCGTGACCGAAGCCAACCTGCACGAGTTCGTGGCCGGCGTCGTGATCGTGAACGACTACTCCGCGCGCGACGTGCAGATTCCGCAGATGCAGTTCTACAAGGGCAAGAGTTTCCGAACGTTTGGCCCGGTGGGGCCGCATCTCTGCCTGCTCGAACCGGGCGACATGCCGGTGTTGAAGCGCCTGCGCCTCACGCTCACGGTGAACGGCGAGGTCCGGCAGGACGACTCGACCTCTAACCTGGTCTACGGTCACGCCGAGACACTGACCGAGCTCTCGGGGGTGCAGGACTTCGCGCCGGGCGACCTGATCGCGACCGGCACGCCGGCCGGCTGCGCGCTCTCGATACCGTCGCCGCTGGTGCTGCGCATCGTGACCTTCCTCGGCGAGAAATTCCGCTGGCGCATGTTCCTCAAGGTGCAGGCGAGACGAACCCAGTACCTCAAGAGCGGCGACGTGGTCGAGGCGCGGATCCGGACCGAGGACGGCGCCATCGACCTCGGCATGCAGCGCAACCGCATCGTCGAGGAGGCCGCATGAGCAGGCCCGTGGCGAAGTCCCCCAGGACTCCCGTGGTCCAGAAGGCACCAAATGCGCCCAGGGCGCAAAAAGCGCCCACTGCCAGCGAGGCAACCAAGGCAGACAACGTGGTGAACTTCACCCCGGTCACGCCGGAGGAAATGCGACGGCTCTTCACCGTCGCGCGTGCCTACTTCAATCCGGAGTTCCTCGGGCTCTGGGAGCTCGACCTCGACAGACCCGCGCTCTGGGTCGGCAACCACACGCTCTTTGGCCTGACCGACGCGCCGCTCATGATCGAGCACCTGTACACCCAGTACGGTGTACTGCTGCGCGGACTCGGCGACCGCGGTCATTTCTCTGTTCCATACTGGGGCAACATGCTGGTTCGCAACGGCATGGTGCTCGGCACGCCGGAGAACTGCTCGGCGCTCATGAAGGCCGGCGCGCACGTCCTGGTGTTCCCCGGCGGCGGGCGCGAGGTGATGCGCCGCAAGGGCGAGGCGTATCGCCTGGTGTGGAAGCAGCGCACCGGATTCGCCCGCATGGCGATCGAGCACGGCTACGACATCATCCCGTTCGGTTCGGTCGGACCCGACGAGGCGTTCGACATCATGCTCGACGCGAACGACATCATCGGCTCGCCCGTGTGGAAGCAGCTCGACGAACGCTTCAAGCTCGCCGAGCGCACGCGCGGTGGCGACATGATCCCCCCGCTCGTGCGGGGCATCGGCCCCACGCTGATTCCGCGGCCGCAGCGCTACTACTTCGGCTTCGGGTCGCGCATCAGCACGAAACGCCTGAAGGGCAGGGCCGGAAATCCGCAGACGCTGTGGGCGCTGCGCGAGCGGGTGGCGGGCGCGGTCGAGGGCCAGATCGAGCGCCTGCTCGCCTATCGCGAAGAGGACCGCCTGCAGCACTGGAGCGCGCTCAGGCGCTGGCTGGCCCCGTTGCGGCGGCGGAACTGACGGTCCGCAAATAGCGACCCAATTGCGGGTGAACGAGGCATTGCCGGCCATTCGTCGGCAGGAGGGGGTGAACAGTGGAGATGTTCCAGATCCGGACCCTGGCCGACATCGAGGCGATCGAGTCGGTCCCGATCGACGAGCGCCTCGCGGGCCTCGACAGCACCTACGACGTGATCGCGCGTTCCGCGGGGCGCTGGCCCGATTCGGTCGCGCTGGCCTACGTGCCGGACGGTGACGCGACCGCGGTCGCCGTCGAGGTGACGTATTGCGATCTGCTGCGCAAGGTGACGCAGGCGGCGAACGTCTTTCACGCACTCGGCGTGGGCCCGGACGACGTCGTGTCCTACGTCTTGCCGAATCTGCTCGAGACCCACTTTGCGATCTGGGGTGGGCAGGCGGCGGGCATCGTCAATGCGGTCAACCCGCTGCTCGAGCCCGGTCACATCGCGCACATCCTGAATGCCGTCGAATCGAAGGTGCTGGTCACGGCGGGCCCGACGCTGGGCGAGGCCCTGTGGCGGAAGATCGATGCCGTGCGCCGGCAGGTCCCGAGCCTGCGCGCCGTGCTCGTGGTGGGGGAGGACCAGCCGCTCGCGGATGACGTGCTGCCCTTCGGTCGGGAACTCGATCGTCAGCCTGCGGACCGGCTGGTGAGCGGACGCAGAATCCGGCGCGACGAACTTGCCTCGTGCTTCCACACCGGTGGCACGACCGGCCTGCCCAAGGTTGCCCGTCACACGCACCTGAACGAGCTGGCCGACGCATGGTCGGCGGGCGTGATGTCGGGCTTGAGCGAGAGCGATACGCTGCTGTGCGGGCTGCCGCTCTTCCACGTCAATGGCGTCGTGGTCACGGGACTTGCCCCGTTCATGGTCGGCGCGAAAGTGGTGCTGCTCGGCGCGGACGGTTTCCGCTCGAAGACCACGATCGGGCACTTCTGGCGCAACGTGGAGCGCTTCCGAGCCACGTTCTTCTCGGCGGTGCCGACGGTGTACTCGACGCTGCTTTCGACGCCGGTCGAGGGGATTGACGTGTCGTCGCTGCGCTATGCGATCTGCGGCGCCGCGGCCATGCCGCCGGAGCTGATCCGGAAGTTCGAGGCGGCAACAGGTCTCGCGATCCTCGAGGGCTACGGGCTCACGGAAGGCACCTGTGTCAGCGCGGTGAACCCGCGTGACGGCGAACGCCGCAATGGCTCCATCGGGTTCCGGATCCCGTACCAGCAGATGAAGACGGTCGTCTTCGGCGGCGACGGCGGATACGAACGCGATTGCGCCGCCGACGAGATCGGCCACCTCGTGATCAAGGGACCGAACGTCTTTCCGGGGTACAAGGAGGAGCGCGCGAATCGCGGCATCTGGATCGGTGACGGCTGGCTCGACACCGGCGATCTCGCGCGCCGGGACGCCGACGGCCGCTTCTGGCTCACAGGGCGGCAGAAGGACCTGATCATCCGGGGCGGTCACAACATCGACCCGTCGATGATCGAGGAGGCGATGATGGCCCACCCGGCGGTCCAGCTCGCCGCCGCCGTCGGCAAGCCGGACGCCTATGCCGGCGAGTTGCCGGTGGTCTACGTCACGCTGCGTCCCGGGCACGCGGCCACCGGGGAGGAACTGCAGGCGCACGCGAAATCCAGCATTCCCGAGCGGGCCGCCGTGCCGAGCGAAATCCTGGTACGCGACGCGCTCCCGCTCACGGCGGTGGGCAAGATCTTCAAGCCGGAATTGCGGTTCGACGCGACGCGGCGTGTGCTCGAGGCGTCACTGCAGAAGATCGGCGGCAACGCGGTCAGCTTCGTGGTGACGGTCGGCGCGGATGCAAAACACGGCACGTTCGCGCAGGTCGAGGCGACCGAGCGGGCGCCGGGAGCACGAGCCGCGGTTGAATCGAAGGTTTGCGAGGCGCTGGACGGATTCAGCGTCCGCTACGAGCTGGCATGGTCCGGGCGGCGCGCATGACGGAAGAGCAGTCGTCGTCTCACTTGCCGCGGCCGGTCACGGCCCGATGCCGGCCCGCTTTCCGGCGATTCACCGGCCGCGCCTTTCCGCCTGTTGCGCGCACGCGCGGCCTACCCACGACCTTCGCGCGCAGTTCGTCCACCGCCTCGGCGACGTAGCCCGCGAGCCTGTCCACGTCCGGGATCGCCTCGCGCTGCGACATGAGCGTGACGTGGAGTTCGTCCACGTAGGTCGTGATCGTCACGTTCAGGACCTGCTGGTGCCCGATGACGGAAATCGGCAGGGCGAGCTCGACGGGAGCGCCGTTGAAGTACACGCGCCGTTCGAGACCCGCGGGATTGGAGATCACGACGTTGGCGAGCAGCGGCGCCTCGTCCATCCCCAGGGCTTCGAACGTGCTCGCGGCCGTGTGCCCGAGGATGGAGTGCAGCGTGAGGCTGCCCGCCGAGGCCGTGCGGACCTCGCGCTTCATTGCCTGCGTCTCGCCGACGATTTCGGCCAGTCTCTGCACCGGTGTCGACCCCGGCCTTCCCATGGGCACCTGCAGGATCGTGATGCGATTTCCCGCCCCTCCATGGTCCACGAGCGCAACGGGGACGTCGGCGACCAGCGGGCCTTCGGGCGGCGAGCCGCGTTCCTCGAGATAACGGTTCATTGCGACGTCGACCGCCGCCAGCATCACGTCATTGATCTTGCCCTTGCCGCTGCGGGCGATGGCGCGAGCGGTGCGCAGCGGGATCTTACGGTGCGCCATCACCCTGTTCGGAGAAGGCGCGGTGCGCAGCACGTCCGGCGTCGAGAGGAAGGGCACCGCGAGCCCGGTCCCGATGCCCGCGCCGCGCTGGGCCTGGCGCCAGTAGAGCCGACTGAGGTCGCCGGCCGCGCGTCCGGCGGTGCCGAGCAGGTCGAGCAGCCCCGCCATTGAAAATGCGTCACCCGTACCCTTGGCCTGGGCGGGACGCGCGGGCGGCAAGGCGCTCAGGCCTTCCCAGATGGCGCGCGGCTTGCCGGCAGCCTTCGAAGTGGAGACGACGCCGGTGACGACGCGGATGAAACCAATCCCGTCGATGAGCCCATGGTGTGTCTTGAAGTAGAGCGCGACACGGCCACCGGGCAGGCCAGTGAAGACGTGCAACTGCCACATCGGCTCGTCACGCGGCAGCAGTTGCACATGGATCGCGCAGACCTTCCGGAACAGCTCCGGAAGCTCGCTGCCCGGCCGCAGCCTGTGCCTGTGCACTTGGCGAGCGGCGTCCATCCGCTCGTCTTCCTCGAGCGCAAGCAGGGGCTTGAAGGGTCCCGGCTTCAGGCGGTGGTTGAACGGCGGTCCGACCGGACACTCGAGCATCCGCGCGACGAGCCGGTCGGCATGGCGCCCGGGCGGGCTTCCTGTTGGAGGCAGCACGAAGAGCGCGCCCACGCTCATCGGGCGCTCGGGGGTCTCGAGCAGGAAAAAAGCCTGGTCGACCGGGGACAGGCTCGGCATGTGACCATCGTACGCCGGCGCGGTGGTCGCGGCGTTTCGCAAATGGCTAGCTGCGGCGCAGCACAATTCATGGGCTGCCGTGGCAATCGGGGAACCAGCCTGCGTCGCCGTGGTATGGGAGGGGGCCGGGCGTGTAGCATGCAGCCTCATTTCAGGACGATGGAGACGCGGGCATGAAGGCGTTGCATGGAATGGTCCCGACACTTCGGCCCCTGGACGCCGCGCGCCGGCTGGCTGCGGCCGCAGCCGTCGCAGCCCTGGCGCTCGCCTCGACGGCGCCTGCCCCGGCCCATGCCCAGGCCTCCGGCGTGGATCCCGACGCCGCCAGGATCCTGAAGCGCATGACGGACTACCTCGCGAGCCTGCCGCAGTTCGGTGCCGACACCAGCAACGTGGTGGAAGTGGTGCTGGTTTCCGGGCAGAAGCTCCAGTTCGACAGCGCCAGCAGGTTGACGCTGCAGCGACCCAACAAGCTGCGGACCGAGCGGGTCGGTGATGTCGCGAGCCAGTCGCTCTTCTACGACGGGCATACGCTCACGCTTTTCGATCCCAACGACGGGTTCTACGCAACGGTGCCGGCTCCCGGCACAATCGACGCGGCGGTGGATTTCGCGCGCGACTCGCTCGACGTCGTGGCACCGGCGGGCGACCTGATCACGACGGATGCCTACCAGCGCCTGATGGCCGACTCGACCTCCGGCTTCCTCGTCGGCAAGTCCGTCGTCGACGGCGTGCGCTGCGACCACCTGGCCTTCAGGGGCATTGGCGTCGACTGGCAGGTCTGGATCGACGACGGCGACAAGCCGTTCCCGCGCAAGTTCGTCGTCACGACGCTCGACGTTGCCGGCATGCCGCAATTCGAGATCCGGATGAGCAACTGGACGCTCACTCCCGACGTCAGCCCGAAGCAGTTCGAATTCAGTCCGCCGCCTGGGGCGACACGGATCGACTTCCTCCCGGTCGGCAACGCTGGAGCACAGCCATGATCACGTTGCGCAATGTGGCGGCATACGCCGCGTCATTCGTCATCCTGTTCTGCGCCGAGGTGGCGCCCGATGCGCCGCTCGGATTGCGGCTGGTGCCTGAGGCAAAGGCCGTCGTCGGGGCGCCCCTGACGCCGGTGAGCGTTGCGGGCGTTGCGCGCCGCACGACACGTCGTGTCGTGGTCGCCGAATCGGCGGAGGCAAGCAGCGAGGCCAGCGCGCAGGCGGCCGCCGCGCAGCAGCAGGCTGCGACTGCGCAGCAGCAGTCCGCCACCGCGGCCCAGCAGTCCGCCACTGCGGCACAGCAGTCGGCGACGGCCCAGCAGCAGGCAGCCGCCGCCAGCGGGGCCTTGCCCCTCGGTACCGTCGTTGCGACGCTTCCGGCCGGGTGCAGCAAGATGACGTCCGGTGGCGTCGAGTACTACAAGTGCGGCCCTGACTACTACCGCACGGCCTTCCAGGGCAGCAACCTGGTCTATGTGACGGCAACACCATGACCGCCCGCGCGTGGATCGCGGGCCTGCTGCTCGCTGCGACGTCGCTGTTCGGGACGGCTGCGGGCGCACAGGACACGGATGCGGATGCCAGGGCCATCCTCAGGTCCATGTCCGACTACGTGAGCGCGCAGAAGACCATCGAGCTCACCTTCGACAGCGACATCGAAGTCATCACACCCGAGCTGGAGAAGATCCAGTTCACCAATTCCGGGGAAGTCCAGTTGAGCCGCCCCGACAAGCTGTACGCACACCGTGTAGGTGGCTACGCGGACGTGGCGCTTTACTTCGACGGCAAGACGGCCGGCATCTACGGCAAGAGCGTCAACGGCTACGCGACGTTCGACGCGGTCGGGACCGTGGACCAGTTGATCGACGCGCTGCGGGAGGGCCACGGCGTGGCGCTGCCGGGCGCGGACTTCCTGCTCGCCAATTCATACGACCGCCTCATTGCCGACGTCATCGAAGCCAAGCACATCGGCCGGGGCGTCATCGAGGGCACGGAATGCGAGCACCTCGCCTTCCGCAACTTCGACACCGACTGGCAGGTCTGGATCGAGACGGGCGACAAGCCCTTCCCGCGCAAGCTGGTGATCACCAGCAAGACCATGAACAGCGCCCCGCAGTACACGTTCCGGGTCAAGACCTGGAAGGCCGGCGCCAAGCCGCAGCCCGGTGCGTTCACGCTCACGCCGCCCGCCGGGGCGACCAGGCTCGATCCCAATGCCCTCATCGACCTGGATGAGTTGCCGCCGGAAGCTCCGGCGGGAGGAACCCGATGAATCGTGCAATCCGGAAGTCGCTGGTCATGACCGGCGTCGCAGCCGTCATGTGGCTCTGCAACGGCGGAATCTCCTCGACCCACTTGAGCCTCGTAGCCACCGCCGAGGCAGTGGTCGGCGCGCCGGCGACACCGGTCAGCTATGCCGGCGTGGCCCGACGCTCGACGGTCGGCGCAGGGGCGCCTGGCGTAGGCGTCACGCCCGGGGTTGGTGCAGGGGCGCCTGGCGTGGGCGTGGCACCGGGAGTCGGGGCTGGTGCGCCCGGCGTCAATACGCCGGCGAACATGGGTGGTCCGGTCAACAGGGTCGGCCGTCGCTGACCGCCTGGACGACGTACTCCGACCTGGCCAAGGACGCCCTCCGGAGAGGGGACGACATGCTCAAGTGGCGGTTGATGCTGACGACGCTGCCCTACGTCGCGGCAATCCTGGCTGCGAAGCTGGTGCTGCAGTTCGTGCTGGGATTCGGGGGGCTGGTGGATTTCTCCGACGTGGGCATCGTGCTCACGGCGGGCGTGTTCCTGCTCGGCTTCCTGCTGGCGGGGACGATGGCCGACTACAAGGAGGCGGAGAGGATCCCGGCGGACCTCGCCTCGACCCTCGAGGCGATCGAGGAGATCTTCGTCCTGGCCGCCACCAACCACCCGGGGCTCGACCTCGCCGGCCTGCGGCGCGGCCTGCTCGCGATGACGGACACCATCAAGGACTGGCTGCTGAAGAAGCGCTCCACACCGGAGGTGTTTGATGCGATGTCGGGGCTGAACGGCCTGATCCAGCAGCTCGAGAAGGAGGGCGCCGGGCCATACGCATCGCGCGCCGTGCCGCAGCTGCTCGCCGCGCGCAGGAGCGTATCGCGCATCGACGTCATCGCCCGAACCGGCTTCCTGCCGTCCGCCTACGCGCTGCTCGAAGTGCTGATCGGGATGGTCATCGCGCTGGTGCTGATCGCGCGGTTCAGGAGTCTCACGGCGGAGTGCCTGCTGGTGCCCTTCGTGGCGCTCATTAACATCTACATGCTGCGGCTCATTCGCGACATCGACAACCCGTTCGACTACGAGCCCGACGGGAGCGAGCGCGGCTCGGGCGAGGTGCCGCTGTTCCCGCTCGACGAATACCGGGCGAGACTGGCCGGGCGAACCCAAGGGTAACGCGAGACAGGCCGCGCGGTTCTGAATGCCGCGAAAGACTTGTGGCCGGAAGGTCCCGGGCCACCCCGCTCAGATCATCGTCTTCAGGATCCTGAACTCCGTCTCGAGCTTCCGCTCGACTTCCCCGCCCGCGAACGATGCCATGATCCCGCCCAGCAGCGGGATGCCGCAGGTCACGTCGAACTTCCACTCGACGACGCAGCCGCCCTTCTCGGGGCGCAGGGACTTGGTGCCGACGATCTTGACCGGCATGTCCTTGATATCGACGACGATGTCGGCGGAATGACCGTCGCCGTCCGCGGCCCACACCTCGGTGTGGCTCACTTCGTTCATGCTGGGCACGATCCGGCGGATCGCCGCCGGCGGGTTCGAAGGCTCGGTACGCGAGATCGCCAGCCGCACGGCCGGCGCACGGCCCTCGCGCTTGACCTTGACGTTGCTGCCGCCGAGCTTCGCGTAGATGGCTTCCTGGCTCTTCTGCTCCGTCGCGAGCTTGAAGGCCGTGGCGACGTCGGTCTTGAGGCTGTGCTTGACGTGGACTCTCATCTGCTCGGCTCCTTGTCGGCTTGCGCGCTGGCGGTCTGGTCCGCCGATTCTAGTTCGCCGCGCATCCGGCGCGCCATGATCCCCTCATACAGGGTCGGCGCCAGCCGGCTCAGCCACCATGCCATCCTCGCGGTCCGCCCGACGAAGATGAGCCGCCGGCCTCGTTCCGCGCCTGTAAACACCTGGGCGGCAGCGATCCCGGCCGTGAGCGGACGACCCACCGTGACCTGCGCGTGGCGCACGGGCTTGCCGTCGCCACCCAGCGCGTTGCGATCGATCCGCGTGGCGATGAACGACGGGCAGGCGATCATCACGTCCACGCCCTCAGGCGCGAGTTCCGTGCGCAGGCTGTCGAAGAAGCCGTGCATGGCGTGCTTGCTGGCCGCGTAACCCGTGCGGGCAATGAGCGGCGTGTACCCGGCCACGCTCGAGACCGCGACGATGAGTCCGCGACGTGCAACGAGGTGGGGCAGGGCGGCTTTCGTGCAGTTCACCGCGCCGAAGAAGTTCACTTCCATGACGCGGCGGATGACTGCGAGGTCCGTCGCGGCGAAACCGCTGCGGTGGCTCATGCCGGCGTTGGCCACCAGCACGTCGAGCCGGCCGAAACGCTCCACCGTCGCCGCGACCGCGCGGGCACAGGCGTCGGCGTCGGTGACATCGCAGGACAGGGCGATGCAGGCGGTTCCTCGCGCCGCCAGTTCCGCGCGCAGGCTCTCGAGCCCGGCGGCATCCCTGTCGAGGGCGGCGATGTTGGCGCCGGCCGCGGCGAAACGCAGCGCGAGCGCGCGCCCGAGGCCGCCGCCCGCGCCCGTGACCAGTACCGTTGCGCCCTTGAACGAGCGGCGCGCCATGGTCAGCCCGGGCCCAGCCCGCGAGCCTTGCGGAACAGTTCGAAGACCTCCGCCGACGTGAGCTTCGGCACGTAACCGAACACCTCCTTGAGGCGCCGGTTGTCGAGGACCGGTCGGTAGCGCAGGAAATCCACCTGCTCGGGGCCGTAGCGCGACAGTCCCAGCGGGTGCAGCACGGCGAGCGCCGCGCGCAGCAGTCCGGGCGGGATCGTGACGCAGCGCTTGCCGAGGCGGGCGGCGATCTCGCGGATGCCGAGCGCGCCATCGCCCGCGACGTTGTAGATGCCATCCTTGCCCGAGAAGATCGCGTGCTCGATGGCGCCGACCACGTCCTGGTCCCAGATGAAGACGAACGGGCTCGCCGATCCCCGGATCGCAAGGAGCCGCTTCCGCTCGAAGAGCGCGGTGATCTGGTTGCGCGTCGTCTCGCCGAGGATCGTGCCCACCCTCAGCACCACCTGTCGGAGTCCAGGGTGCCTGGCGCGGTAGTCGGCCAGCATCTCCTCGACCAGCCGCTTGTGATGCGAATATGCGAACGCCTCGTTGCCGCGGATTGCGTCATCCTCGGTGAGCCATTCGGGATTGTCGGCGTGGTAGCCGTAGGCCGCGCCGCTCGAGGTGACGATGAACTTGCCCACGCCCGCGGCCACGCAGGCTTCGAGGACGTTCTTCGTGCCGAGCACGTCCACCGAATACTCGAGTTCGCGGTTGGATTTCGGTCCGGGGGTGACGATGGCCGCGAGGTGCACGACCGTGTCGATCGCGTGCCGTCGCAGCAGCGCCTCGAGCCCGGGCGCGCGAATGTCCAGGGTGACGTATTCGACGCCGGGCAGGCGCTGCTCCGGCGGGGTCTCGCGGACGTCCGTCGCGACGATCCGTTCGACACCGCCAACCCTGTCAACGCCGTGGACGCCATCGCCGCGTCGAGCCAGTGACGCGACGAGCGTGCTGCCGAGGTAACCGGCCGCGCCCGTGACCAGCACGCGATGGGTCATGTCTGGGCCCACCGTCCGCCCGGCGGGCGGCGACGCCACCAGGTGGCCAGTGTCGTTCCCGCGAGCAGGTGCCAGATGCCCCACCACGCCGCGACGATCGCCATGCCGCCCATTCCGCCGAAGAAGTTGAACACCAGCGCGAGCCCGAATCCGGAATTCTGTATGCCGACCTCGAAGGACACGGCACGACGGTCCGCCTCGGGCAGGCGCGCCAGCTTCGCCGCGTAATACCCGAGCGTCAGCGCCATGGCATTCAGGAGGAACACGAACAACGCCACCCGCGGAACGTAGTCCGCGAAGAACTCCAGGTTGGCGACCAGTGCACCCAGCACGAAGGTGGCGAAGAACAGCAGCGACAGCACCCGGAACGGCCGGCGCGCGCGGGCCGCGAAGCGCGGGTAGCGGCTGGCGACGCTCATGCCCAGCACGGTCGGGATCGCGAGCAGCACCACGATCGTGCCCAGCACCTGCAACGGGCTCAGCGCGACCGCCTCGAGGATCGGCCGCGTGTCCGGATTCATTGCGCCCCAGAACGCGATGTTGAAGGGCGTGAACAGCACTGAGCCCAGCATCGAGAACGCGGCGATCGTGACCGAGAGCGCGGGATTGCCGTGCGCATAGTTGACGAGGAAGTTCGAGATGTTGCCGCTGGGGCAGGAGGCGACGAGGATCATGCCGAGCGCGATGCTCGGCGCGGGCTTGAGGATGATCGTGAGCAGGAAAGCCGCCGCGGGCAGCAGCAGCGAGTGGGCCGCGAGCCCGATCAGCGTGCCCTTCGGCGCGGAGACGATGCCCCTGAAGTCCCCGACCTTCATGTCGAGGGCCACGCCGAACAGCACGAAGGCGAGGATGACGTCGAGCGCGACCAGTGATGCCGGCGTGAAGTGGAGCCGGATCGCGTCGATCTCGTTCACTTGCCCTTGGGCTCCTGGTGCATGTCCTTGAAGTGAATGAGGCCCGGCACCCACATGTGCTTCACGGGGTCCACGTCCACGTGGACCACCGCGGGGCCGCCGCTCGCGAGCGCGCGCTCGAGCGCCGGGCCGAGTTCACGCGGGTCGGCGACGCGTTCGCCGTGTGCGCCCATGGACTTTCCGAGCATGTCGAAGCGGATCTCGCCCAGGTCGGCCTTGATCGTCTCTTCGGGCCCGAGCGACTTCATCACCAGCGTCTTGAGCGGCTTGAGCGCGAGCTGCTGGGTCATCTTCACCATGCCCCACTGCTTGTCGCAGAGCACGACGTACACCACGCGCAAGCCGTTGCGCACCGCGGTCTCCACCTCCTGCGGGTGGAAACCCATCGCGCCGTCGCCGATGATGCAGCACACGGGCTTGTCTGGCCGTGCCACGGCGGCGCCGAGCGCCTGCGCGACGCCCGCGCCCAGCATGCCGAACTTGAAGGTCGAGAGGATGGTGTTCGGCACGCGCATCTCGTGGAACATCATCGCCCACACCGCCGTGTTGCCGCCGTCGGCGACCAGCACGGACCCTTCCGGAAAAATCCGCTGGCAGGCATGCGCCACGTGCGCCGAGTTCATCGGCGTGTACATGTCCGTGAGCTTGCGATCGAGCTTGACGCGCTCATCCGCGACGGTCTCGCGGTACTTCGCGACCTTGCGCCGGCGCGCGTCCAGGTTCATGCGCCCGGTGCGCGTCGCGAGCGCGTCGGCCAGCGCCGCGAGGAACAGTTTCGCGTCCGCGAGCACGGCCAGTTCCGCGGGCTTGTTCGCGCCGAGCACGTGGCCGTCCACGTCCACCTGGATCATCTTCTGCTCCGACGGGTGTCGCCAGTACGGCGCCTTCCCCCACCAGTCGGTCTCGCCGAGGCGGGAGCCCACGACCAGCACGAGGTCGGAGTCGTTGCGCACCTCGTGGTTCAGCTTCACGCAGGGCATCGGGATCGCGACATCCAGCGTCTCGGGCAGCACGCCGCGCGCCGCCCAGCTCGTGGTCACGGGCGCGTGCAGGATCTCGGCGACGCGCCTGAGCTCGTCGAAGGCGCCCGCGTGGATCACGCCGCTTCCCGCGTGGATCATCGGCAGTTCCGCATCCGCAAGCATGTCGGCGGCGCGCTCGACCTGCGCGGGCGGCGGCACGATGGGCTGGGTGCGGCGATACTGGTGCGGCTGCCACGTCGGGACCTCGGTCTTCACCTTGCCGTTCATGACGGTCTCGGGCACATCGAGGTGCACGACGCCGGGCCGCCCCTCGAAGCAGTGCCGGAGCGCCGTGCGCCCGAGCTCCGCGACGCGGTCGAAGGACACGACTGCCTGGCTCCACTTCGAGAGGTGCTTGATGGCCCCCACCTGGTCGAAGGCCTGGTAGGCGCCACCGCGGTCCGGGTAGACGATCTGCGGACGGCGGCAGCTCGTGATCGCGAGCACCCGGTTGCCCTCCGCGTTCTCGACCGCGAGGCCGGGCAGCAGGTTGGCGACACCGGGCCCGTTGCTCGCCATGCAGACGCCGAGGCGCCCGGTCAGGCGCGCGTACGCTCCCGCCATGTGCGCGGCGCTGGTCTCGTGCCTTGGCGTCACGATCTCGATGCCGAGCCGGTGCAGGCTCGAGTAGAAGCCGAAGTACGTGCCGTCGATGATGCCGAAGACTTTCTCCACGCCCTCCGCCTGGAGGATGCGTGCAAGGACTTCGCCGCCGCTGGTTTCCGTCATGGTGCCCCCGATGGCCGGGCTGATTCCCGGCTCGCGTCAATCGCACGAATATACCCCTGCCGGCGGACGGTGAGGCGGGGGACGGCCAATGTCAGTAGACTGCGGTGGTCTTCCACGATGGACTTTTCCGATGCTCTGCAGGGCTGGCGCGCCGGGTCGAACGTGAACGGTACGCTCCTGCACTGGCTGCCGGTCGTTGCCGCGGTGGTTGCCTCGGGCGCCCTGGGCGGGCTCCTTGCCGGGCTGCTCGGCGTCGGCGGCGGCATCGTGATCGTCCCGGTGCTCGACGCCGCACTAGAGATCGCTGGGGTGCCGTCCGGTGCGGCACTGCACGTCGCGGTGGCGACCTCGATGGCCACCATTATCCCGACTTCCGTTTCCTCCTCGCGCTCGCATGCGAAGCGCGGTTCCGTGGATTTCGGGCTCATGAGGCGCTGGTCGGTGCCGATCGTGCTGGGCTCGCTCGCGGGAGCGCTGGCCGCGGCGCGCATGGACGCGCGGATCCTCGCCGCCGTCTTCGGCTGCGTCGCGCTCGCCGCCGCACTCAAGATGCTGCTGCCGCTCGACCACGTCGTCCTGCGCCGCTCGGTCCCCGGCGGCCTCGGCGGCGCCATCATCCCGGCGACCATCGGCGCGGTCTCCGCCATGATGGGCATCGGCGGCGGCACGATGAGCGTGCCGGCCATGACGCTCTGCGGCGAGCCGGTCCACAAGGCGGTCGGGACGGCCGCACTCACCGGGCTGTGGATCAGCATCCCGGCCACCGCCGGCTACCTGCTCTCGCCGGCTGCGGACGCAGCCGGCATGCCGTTCACGATCGGCTACGTGAGCCTGCTGGGCTTCCTGGTCATCGCGCCCGTGGCCTGGGCCATTGCGCCGCTCGGTGTCCGGCTCGCGCACTCGCTCGACCGCCGCCGGCTGTCCGCGTCGTTCGGCGTATTCCTGATGCTGGTGGCGGCGCGCATGTTGTACCGCGCATTCGCCTGAGTCGGGCCCGGGCGAAGCAGCCACTTGCCGCGCCACGGCCCGCCCGCCTGCGGGAGGTCGACCGGCCCGGCCGCCCGGTCTTGCACTGTCGCGCGTCGGCAGCCATCCTTCCCGCGCGAACGGCAGCCGCGCATCAGGCCGGCCGCCGGCGCGAACGGGGAGGACGTCAGATGAGATTCGCCACCACCCTGGCCCTGTCGCTGGTCATGGCATTGCCCGCGTCTGGATCGGGGGCCGACCTGCCGGAGGCATCGAAGGCCGCCATCGAGGCCGCGATCGCCAGTCCCGACCGCCTGAAATCCGACTTCGAGCAGGACGAGCGCCGCAAGCCCGGGCAGGTGCTCGAGTTCATGGGCGTGACCCCCGGGATGCACGTGATCGACGTCTTCTCCGCGGGCGGCTACTACACGGAACTCCTCGCCCGCACGGTCGGCGCCAAGGGCCAGGTCATCGCCTACAACAATCCTCCATACGCCAGTTTCGCGGCCAAGGGCATCGCCGAACGCTACGCGGGCGAGCGCCTGCCGAACGTCCGGCAGATCACGTGCCCCATTGAAGCGCTCGACCTCATTCCAGCGAGCCTTGACCGTGCGATCTTCATCATGTCCTACCACGACCTGTACTGGCGGCCGGACGACGGTTCGTGGCCGGCGACCGACCCGATCCTGCTGCTCGGCAAGCTCTACGCGGCACTGAAGCCGGGCGGCGAAGTCGTGGTCCAGGATCACGTCGCGAACCCCGGTGGCGAGCCCGACAAGGTGGTCGCGGACCTGCACCGGATCGACCCGGCCCTGGTGAAGAGCGACTTCGCGAAGGCGGGATTCGTTTTCGACGGCGAGAGCCGCCTGCTCGCCAATCCCGAGGACGACCACACGAAGCTGGTGTTCGACGAGGCGATCCGCGGGAAGACCGACCGGTTCCTGTTCCGCTTCAGGAAGCCTGGCAAGTGATCCCGGCGCGGCGCGAACGGCCCTGATGGCGAGTCGACCCCACGACGTCCTGCGTCTCGCGATGTGGTCGGGGCCGCGCAACGTCTCGACCGCGTTCATGCGCTCGTGGGGAAACCGCGAGGACACGCTGGTCGTGGACGAGCCGTTCTACGCCCACTACCTCGAGCACACCGGGCTCGGCCACCCCGGGCGCGACGAGGTCATCGCGATGCATGAGTGCGACTGGCGCCGCGTCGTAATCTCGCTCTCGGCCCCGGTGCCGGAGGGTGTGCGCATCCTCTACCAGAAGCAGATGGCGCATCACCTGCTGCCGCACATGGGCCGCGAGTGGCTGGGTTCCATGACCCACGCGTTCCTGATCCGCGATCCGCGGCCCATGCTGGCCTCCCTCGGCGAGATGCTGGGCGAGTTCGAACTGCTCGCAACGGGACTGCCGCAGCAGGTCGAGATCTTCGATCACGTCGTGCGCACGCGGGGACACGTGCCGCCGGTGGTGGATGCGGACGACCTGCTCGCGGCGCCGGAACCCATGCTGCGCGCGCTCTGCGCCGCGCTCGATGTCCCGTTCTCGGAGCGGATGCTGTCCTGGCCCCCCGGCCCGCGCGCCACCGACGGCGTGTGGGCGAAGCACTGGTACGAACGCGTGGAGCGCAGCACCGGCTTCGAGCCGCAGGCGGACTACCGGTCCCGGGAACTGACCGGCCGGCTCGCCGAGATGGAAGCGCTGTGCCGGCCGATGTACGAGAAGCTGCGCGAGCATCGCCTGCGCGCCTGAGGACCTCGCATGCAGCAGAAATTCGACGAGCGCAACCGCAAGCTGATCGTCAACGTGAACGGCCGTCTCGTCGCGCGCGACGAAGCGGGTGTGAGCCCCTTCGATTCCGTCGTGCAGGGCGGAGATGCCGTGTGGGAGGGCCTGCGCCTGTACCGCGGGCGCATCTTCCGGCTCGAGCAGCACCTCGAGCGGCTGGTGAACTCGGCGAAGGCGCTGGCATTCGCGGACATCCCGGCGCGCGACGCGATCGTGGCGGAAATCCGCCGCACGCTTGCGGCAAACCGGATGTACGACGGAGTGCACATCCGCCTCACGCTGACGCGCGGCGTGAAGATCACGTCCGGCATGGACCCGCGCCTCAATCAGTCGGGTCCGACGCTGATCGTGCTGGCCGAGCACAAGCCCCCCGTCTACGGGAGCGACGGCCTCCACCTGGTCACGAGCAGCGTGCGGCGATTCCCGCCCGACTGCCTCGATCCCAAGATCCACCACAACAACCTCATCCAGTCCATCCTCGCCAAGATCGAGGCGAACGTCGCGGGCGCGGACGACGCGCTCATGCTCGACGTGCGCGGGTTCGTCGCCGAGACGAATGCGACGCACGTGTTCATCGTGGAGCGCGGCGTGCTGCGCACGCCGCGGCTCGTCGCCTGCCCGGAGGGCATCACGCGTGGCGCAGTGCTCGACATCTGCCGCGCCAGGGAAGTCGAGTTCGAAGAGTGCGACCTCTCGCTCGCGCAGTTCTATCGCGCGGACGAAGTGTTCTGCTCGGGGACGATGGGCGAACTCGCCGCGGTGACGCGCGTGGACGGCCGCAAGATCGGCGACGGGCGGCCCGGGCCCGTGACCCGCCGCTTGAGCGGGTGGTTCGGGGAACTGACCGCTCGCGAGGGAACCGAGGTGGCCGTGGCACCGGGGGAAGGCGGTTAGACGCAACCTTTGGGCTTCCCGGCGCATCCAATCGACAAGGGTGCCATTCACCGGAGGGAAGTCCATGTACCGATACGTCGCGACGCTGCTCTATGCGTATTCGGCCGTGGCCCTGGGAGCGGCCTACGACCAGAGCAAGGTAAACGGGAGCATCGACGTCGGGCAGGGCCAGCAGGCCGGCGACGTCTCGACCGTCAACGGCTCGATCCGCGTCGGCTCGTCCGCGCAGGTGCAGGACGTGGAGACGGTCAACGGTTCCGTCCGGTTCGACGAGAGCGCGACGGCGCAGTCGGCCGAGACCGTGAACGGGGCCATCGTGCTCGGCCCGCAGGTGGCGGTCCGCGAGTCCGTGAGCACGGTGAACGGCGCGGTGACGCTGATGCACGGCGCACAGGTCGGCGGCTCGCTGGAGAATGTGAACGGCGCGCTGCGCGTCGAAGGCGCGCAGGTGGGCGAGGGCATCGAGACCACGAACGGCGACGTCCTCGTGGCCGCCGGCTCGCGCGTGGACGGCGGCATCCACGTCCAGAAGAATCACGGCTGGTCGTGGGGCAAGTCGAACAGGCCCCGCGTCACGATAGAGTCGGGCGCGATCGTGAACGGCACGCTCGAATTCGAGCGCGAAGTGGATCTCTACGTCGGCGCGGGCGCGACCGTGGGCGCAGTCGAGGGTGTTGCGCCGGTTCGCCACTCGTTGCCCTGAGTACGCGTCGGGTCGGTCCTGCCGAGTCGTCCAGGCTCGCGAAAACCGACATGCTCGCCTGAACGACTCGGCACGCCCGACCCTGCCGCTGCTCGGGATGCACGTCCAGCGTCCCGTTCCATCCGGACGAGATGTCGGTATTTGCGAGTCCGGATGGAACGGGACGCTGGACGTGCCCAACGCACCACACGCCGCGCACCACAGGCACTGCACGACACACATCAGCGCGCGTCGCGTCGAGCAAGGTGCGGTGCCCGGTCAGTGCGCGAGGCCCGCGCCCGTCGTCAGGTAGACCGCGAACGTCCCGAGCCAGTGCCCGCCTTCGTAGTGCTCACCGGTGACCGCGGGCAGCGACGCCTGCGCGTGGGCACGCGCCGCAGCGAGCAGCGACGCCCGCCGCCGATCGTTTGACGGCAGGCCGCTCGCGATCCCCTCGAGCATCCAGGCCCGGCTCAGGTTCAGCCCGTCGATGTGTGCGAGCTTCGGGTCGCTGCGATCCGTCACGACGCCAGGCTCGAGCCAGTCGGCGCGCGCGTTCGTGGGGATGCCCGGGAGGAACGCCGTGAGCCAGCGCGAGTACTCTCGGGGCGGCAGGATGCGCCGCATGAAGTCCGCCTCACCGAGGCAGGGCGAGAGAAAGTCCTCGCCGGACGGCTCGTAGGCCAGCGGACAATTCCGGTCCTTCGCGTAGTACGCCATGGCGCGCTCGCGCAGCAGCGTCGTCATCGAGGCGTTGCTCGTCGCGGCGGCCCAGTCGGACACGAGGCCAAAGGCGAACGCCGTCTGGCCGTGCTCGCCCACGCGGATGGGGTAGTGGAGCTTCGGCAGCCAGTCGGCGAGTCGCCGCGCGGATTCCTGCTCGAGCGGCGCGAGCACGGCGCGCCACTCGCGCGCTTGCGGGTCATCCCAGGTTTCGAGTTCCGCTACGAGCTGGAGCAACCACGCGAGCCCGTACGGACGCTCGAACGAAGCGCGGCCCGGGCCGCGCAGGTACTCGACTTCGGCGGCGATGTTCGCGGACGTGAGCGACTGCGCCAGTGCCGCGCGGGCACGGGCCGCGAAATCCGAATCTGGAAATTGCTTCGCGAGCCGCGCCAGCAGCCAGTGCCCGTGCACCGACGAGTGCCAGTCGAAGCATCCGTAGAAAGCCGGCGTGAGCTGGCGCGGCGGCTTCGCATCCGCGTCCGACTGCATCACCTGCGCGATCTTGTTCGGATACTCGAGATGAACGCAGGCAAGCGCGAGATCCGCGAAACGGGATGCGGCGGCTGCGTCGAGGGTGGTGGGCGCGGCCGGCGCGGGGAGATCCCGCGCAGACGCCTGGAACGGCGCGGCGAGACAGGCAACCAGCAGGACGGGCAGGATGAGCGGGCCGGTGGCGCGCATGCGCTTCCCCGTGTCGGGCACAGGGAGGCGACGATGGACCGGGGCGCGCGCGGACGCAATCCCGGCGCCGAGGCGGCTATGGCGCGGCTCGAGGTCGCAACAATCATGTAACTTCGTAAGCTATTGTTTTTTATAAGGAAAGCCGAGGCTTGCGCAGGGCGGCGGGGATTGCCGCACCCGTGTCACGCGCCGCCAAGGCGGGCCGCTCGGCAGGGCGCTGCCAAGGTGGGCCGCTCGGCAGGGCGCTGCCAAGGTGGGCCGCTCGGCAGGGCGCTGCCAAGGACCGATCATCCCGTGCGGGCAGGGCAGTGCCCGGAGTCCTCGAGTCCAGGGTCTGGCTCCTGCCGGTTGTTGCGTTCCCGCATCAGGCTCTCGCGGCCCGGATCGGCAGGGCGACGGGTTCCGGCGGTGGTCTTCGCCACTGGAGCCCGCGGCAATTACCCCTTGTTCCGCGGCGGAATCCGGTACATTATTCACGTCACCGGCTGTCAGCACGACGGCTCTGGCTACGCTCTGGAAGGGGGTGTGTCCATGGCGCGTCGGTGAGAGACTCGCGGCTGTTGTACAAATAATGCATGGCGGAAAAGCCACAAGGAGGCCTTCTCAATGTCATCTCGTTACCTGATCCCGCTGGCGGTTGTTGCTGCGCTCGCTGCGCCCGTCGCCGCGAATGCGTGGGACCTCGACTCGTATCCGGGCCAGCCGAAGGGCGATTGGATCTTCCGCCTGGGCTGGAGCGTCGTGAATCCCACGGACCGAAACGTCAAGGTCGACGACGCTCCGAACACCTGGCTCGTCGCCGACATGGGCACGTCGCTGTCCGGCACGATCACCTACATGGTGACCGACCACATCGGCACGGAGCTGCTGCTGGCCTATCCGTTCACCCACGGCATCGACGCCAAGGGTAATCTCGGCGGCGATGGCTTCCGCGCCGGCTACGTGGACCAGCTGCCCCCGACCCTGAGCGTCCAGTGGCACTTCAACCCGACCGGCATGGTCCGCCCGTACATCGGTGTGGGCGTCAACTGGACGATGTTCTCCAACGAGAAACTGACCCAGAGGACGCTGAACTACCTCGACGCCGAAAAGGGCAGCCTGACGATGGACGACTCGTTCGGCGGAGCCGGGCAGGTCGGTATCGACTGGCGCCTGAGCGAGCACTGGTTGTTCAATACGGAAATCCGCTACATCGGCATTACGTCGAAGTCGTCGCTCAGGCTTTGTGATTCCGAAGGGTTCTGCGAGAAGGCCAGTCTCGGCGACGTGGACATCAACCCGATCGTCTACACGGTGGCCGTCGGCTACCAGTGGGGCGCCCCGAAGCCGCCGGTCGTAGCTGCGCCGCCGCCGCCGCCGCCGCCGCCGCCGCCGCCGCCGCCGCCCGCCAAGTGCGGTGACGCCGATGGCGATGGCGTGTGCGACGCCGACGACAAGTGCGCGGACACGCCGGCCGGCACGAAGGTCGACAAGGTTGGCTGCCCGCTCGAGCAGACCCTCAAGGTCCTGTTCGCCTTCGACAGCGCGGAGCTGACGCCTGAGTCGATCACGGAGCTCGAGAAGGTCGTGAAGTTCCTGAACGACGTTCCGTTCGCCACGGCGCAGATCGACGGCCACACGGACAGCGTGGGTACCGATGCCTACAACCTGAAGCTGTCGGATCGTCGCGCGAAGTCGGTGTTCGACTACCTGAGCTCGCGTGGCGTCGATCCGGCCCGCCTGAAGTCGCAGGGCTTCGGCGAGGCGAACCCGATCGCCCCCAACGACACGGAGGAGGGTCGTCAGCAGAACCGTCGCGTCATGCTGATCCGTACGGATACGGGCGGCTGATAGACGTCAGGACTCGTGCCTGAAACCGGGGCCCCGTCGCGCAAGCGGCGGGGCCTCGTGCTTTATGGGGCTGCGCAACCCGCGCGTGATACCCGCCGCAAGCTATAATCCGCCCGTCCCGGCGCTGCGCCGCCAGGCCTGGAGATCCGTCGATGAATATTCGCCACGCCTATGCCCTGATCGCCGCTGCTGCGGCCCTGATGCCCGCTATCGGTGGAGCGGCGAGCGCCCCGGCCTCGCAGGCCGCGCAGCCGGATCCGGTCCTCGTACAGGTCGTCGCAGGCGACTGGCGTTCGCCCGAGGCCAGGGCACGCGATGTCTATCGGCATCCGGTCGAGTGCCTCACGTTCTGGGGGCTCAGGCCCGGCATGACCGTCCTCGAGATCCAGCCGGGGGCCGGTTGGTGGACGAGCATCCTCGCCCCTTACGCGCAGCGTACCGGCGGCAAGCTCTTCGTAACGGGCGCCGACCTCGCCAACCCGGAACTGTCGGAGCGTTCGCGCAAGGGACGCGAGGATTTCGCGGCCCGCTGGGCCGCCAAACCCGATCTGTACGGCACCGTCGGGTTCGTGAACTGGGGTCCAAAGTCGGCACCGCTTCCGGCGAACACCTTCGACTTCATCCTCACCGCGCGCTCGGTTCACAACTGGATGTCCACGCCAGGATGGGTCGACAAGGTGTTCAAGGATTTCTACGGCGCGCTCAAGCCGGGCGGCATCCTCGGCGTCGAGGAACATCGCGCGAATCCCGGCGCGCAGGACCCGAAGACCGAGAGCGGTTACGTGACCGAGGCCTACGTGATCGAAGCGGCGGAGCGCGCGGGGTTCAAGCTCGCGGCGAAGTCAGAGGTCAACGCCAATCCGAAGGACACGAAGGACCATCCGTTTGGCGTGTGGACGCTGCCGCCGACGCTCACCTCGGTGCCGGAGGGCTCGGACCAGCCCGACGATCCGAAATTCGACCACTCGAAGTACATCGCCATCGGCGAGTCCGACCGGATGGTCCTGAAATTCGTGAAGCAAAAATAGGTGCCTGGCACCTATTTTTCGGGAAATAGGGGAATGTCCCCTAAATTTCCTCGGCGACCGTGGTGATCGCGCCGCAGGGGCACTCGCTCACGCACAGCCCGCAGCCCTTGCAGTAGTCGTAGTTGAACGCGTAGCGCTGGCCCGGGCCGAGCTTCACCACCGCGTTGTCCGGGCACACGCCGTAGCAGTTGTCGCACTCGAAGCAGTTGCCGCAGGAGAGGCAGCGGCGCGCCTCGAACTGCGCGGTCGTCTCGTCGAAGCTGCCGACCACCTCCTCGAACGTCGACTGCCGCCGGATGGTGTCGAGCACCGGCTGCGTGGATTTCGGCGCGTCCGAGTAGTACCAGGTGTTGAGCTTGTCGTAGCCCGCGAGTTCGTGGGCCGGCGGGCGCGCCCACGTCCTGCCGCGCAGCCACGCGTCGATGTTGCGCGCCGCAAGCTTGCCGTGGCCGACGCCGACCGTGACCGTGCGCTCGCCCGGCACCATGTCGCCGCCCGCAAAGACGCCGGGGTGTCCGGTCATCATCGCTGCGTCCACCTTGACGACGCCGTCGTCGATCTCGAGGCCGGGCACGCCGTCCAGCAGCGAGAGGTCCACGTCCTGGCCGAGCGCCAGCACCACGGAATCCGCCTCGAGCGTCTCGAGTTCGCCGGTCGGCTGCGCCATGCCTTTCTCGTCGAGCCGCATCTTCTCCACGGTGATCGAGGATTCGCCAGCCTGCCTGATCGTCGACAGCCACTTGACGAGCACGCCTTCCTGCAGCGCCTCCTCGAGCTCCGACTCGTGCGCCGGCATCTTCTCCCGTGTGCGACGGTAGATGATGATGGACTCCTCGGCGCCGAGCCGCTTTGCGGTGCGTGCGACGTCGAGTGCGGTATTGCCGCCGCCGTAGACCACCACCCTTCGCCCGAGCAGGGGCTGCTCCGCTCCCTCCATGCTGCGCAGCACCGCGACGGCGTCGAGCATCTTCCCTGCGCTGCCGGCCGGCAGGTACGCGCGCTTCGCGATGTGCGCACCCACGGCGAGGAACACGGCGTCGAACGCACCCTCGGTCTTCGCGTCCAGCACGTTCGTCACCTTGGCGTTCAGCTCGATCACGACGCCGAGGTCCACGATGCGCTGAATCTCGGCCTCGAGCACATCGCGCGGCAGCCGGTACTTCGGGATGCCGAAGCGCATCATGCCGCCGGCCACCGGACCCGCCTCGCGTATCGTCACCGCATGGCCGAAGCGCGCGAGGTGATACGCGGCGGAGAGCCCGGACGGCCCGGCGCCCACGACCAGCACCCGCTTGCCGCTGCTCCTGGGCGGCGCGTCGAACTTCCAGCCGTGGCGCAGCGCCTCGTCGCCGAGGAAGCGCTCGATCGGGTTGATGCCGACGGACTCGTCGAGCTGCCCGCGATTGCAGGCGGTCTCGCAGGGGTGATAGCAGACGCGGCCCATCACGGCGGGCAGGGGGTTGTCCCGGGTGAGCAGGCGCCAGGCGTCCTCGTAGTGGCCCGACTCCGCGTGGAAGAGCCAGCCCTGGATGTTCTCGCCCGCCGGGCAGCCGTGGTTGCAGGGCGGCAGCCGGTCCACGTAGACCGGTCGCACCGTGCGCCAGGAGCCCGTGTGGTTGGCGAGGCTCGAGCCCGGGTCGAGCGTGATTGCGAAGGGCTTCGACTTCATGCCCGGCGCTCCACGTCGTCCAGCAGCCGGTAGCGGCGGATGTTGCGGTCGGCGAGCTGCTGGATGCGCTGGACGATGTCGGGCCTTCCCGCATCCTTGAACAGGTGCGCGAATCGCTGCTGCGGCTTCAGGTAGTCCTCGACCGGAAGCTTGCGCTTGATCTTCGACACGTTCGTGACCGAGCCGTGCTCGGCCTCGAACACCGGGAAGAGGCCGGTCTCCTTCGCGAGCCGCGCCATCCGGATGGTGTCCGCCGAGGCGTGGCCCCAGCCGAGCGGGCAGGGGACGAGGATGTGGATGTAGCGCGCACCGCGGAATTCCATGGCGCGGCGGACCTTCGCCTCGAGGTCACGCAACTCGGCCACCGTGGCCGTGGCGACGTAGGGGATGTCGTGGGCGATCGCGATCGCCGGCAGGTCCTTGCCCTGGCCGAAGCGCGCGCCCGTCGAGTCGCCGACCGGCATGGTCGTGTTGGTGCGCGCGCCAGGCGGCGTCGCGGACGAGCGTTGCACGCCCGTGTTCATGTAACCGCCGTTGTCGTAGCAGATGTAGAGCACGTCGTCGTTGCGCTCGAACATACCCGACAGGCAGCCGAAACCGATGTCGGCCGTGCCGCCGTCGCCGCCCTGCGCGACCACGCGCACGTCGTGCCGTCCCTTCACCCGCATGGCCGCCGAGATGCCGGTGCCCACGGCGGCGGCGTTGCCGAACAGCGAGTGGATCCACGGGATCTGCCACGAGGTCTCGGGGTACGGCGTGGAGAAGACCTCCAGGCACCCGGTCGCGTTCGCGGCCACGAGCTGGCGGTTGGTGGCCTCCATCGCGGCGTCGATCGCGTAGCGCGCGCCCAGCGCCTCGCCGCAGCCCTGGCAGGCGCGGTGCCCGGAGTTGAGCGAGTTGGTGCGCCTCATGTTCGCCTGCACCGAGCGCTGCTCGTCGGGCAGCAGCCGGTTGCCGACGGTGAAAGTGCCGGTCTGGTAGAAGCGGATCGGCTGGTAGCTCATCGCATCCTCCTCAGCCGATCTTCGCGCCGACGACGCCGAGTTCGCGCAGGATCGCCTCGGCGATGGGGCCGGAGCGGCGCTGCTCGCGCTCGCGGTCGAGCACGCGGTTCACGATCGCGTAGTCGAGGTCGAGGAACGTAAGCGGCTCGAGACTGCTCTCCATCGCCTCGGTGAACACCTTCTGCAGCGACTGGCGCGTGATGGCGCGTCCGCCGAGCCCGGCGATCACCGTATGCACCAGGTCCGGCGACCCGGCATAGGACGCGGACACGTTGTTCGAGACGATTCCGCCCACGCCCACCGCGAGGCTCTTCTCCAGCACCACCACACGCGTCGCGCCGGCGAGCGCCTCGCGGACCGCGGCCATGGGCCAGGGGCGGAAACAGCTGATGCCCAGCACGCCGATACGCGCGCCCTGCTCGCGCATTTCGTCCACGGTGTCCTTGATGGTGCCGAGCACCGAACCGAGCGCCACGACCACGGTCTCCGCGCCCTCGAGCCGGTAGCCGTGGATGAGGCCGCCGCTGTCGCGGCCGAAGATGCGGTGGAACTCGTCGGCCCAGGCGGGGATGAGTTCCAGTGCCTGGCGCTGCTTCGCATGTGCGAGGTAGCGCACTTCCATGAACGCCTCGGGCCCGACCATCGCGCCGATCGAGACGGGGTCGGCCGGGTCGAGCACCTGGCGCGGCACGTACGGAGGCAGGTACGCGTCCACCTGCTGCTGTGTCGGCAGGTCCACGCGCTCGTAGGCGTGGGTGAGGATGAAGCCGTCCATGCACACCATCACCGGCAGCGAGAGTTCCTCGCCGAGGCGGAAGGCCTGGATGTGGAGGTCGAGCGCCTCCTGGTTGTCCTCGGCGAAGAGCTGGATCCAGCCGCAGTCGCGCTGGCTCATCGCATCGGTGTGGTCGTTCCAGATGTTGATCGGCGCACCGATCGCGCGGTTCGCGACCGTCATCACGATCGGCAGCCCGAGCCCCGCCGCGTTGTAGACCGCCTCCGCCATGAAGAGCAGGCCCTGGCTGGCCGTGGCCGTGTACGCGCGCGCGCCGGCCGCGGACGCGCCGATCGCGACCGACATCGCCGCGAACTCGGATTCCACGTTGATGAACTCGCAGGGCGAGAGCTTGCCCGTGCTCACCATGCGGCCCAGCGCCTCCACGATGTGCGTCTGCGGCGAGATGGGGTAGGCGCAGATCACCTCGGGGCGGCAGAGTGCCACGGCCTCGGCGACGGCAGCGGAGCCTTCAACCTGCTTCAGCACGTCGGCCCCTGTGCATTCGATCGTTCAGCCTGCTTCAGCACGTTCGGCCCCCTGCATCTGCCGCAACACATAGGCGTGGGCGACTTCGGCGGCGGCCACGTTGGCCTCTGCCACCTTGGCCGGAAATTTCTCGCGGATCGCGGCCGCGACGGACTCGAGCGAAATGCGCCCCGAGAGCGCGGCGAAGCCCGCCAGCAGCGCCGCGTTCGGCACCGGGCGCCCGATGTGCTTCAGCGCGAGCTCGGTCGCGGGCACGGTGCAGCGCCGGTCGCGGCGGAAGCTGGCCAGGAATTCGCCGAGACCCAGTTCGTCGAACGTCCGCGACGTGTTGATCACGATGTAGCCATCCGGCGTGAGTCCGCCGAAGACGTCCACCTGGTGCAGCAGCGTCGGGTCCTGGATGATGATTGCGTCCGGCGCCAGCACCGGCTCCCGCAGGCGGATCGGCCTGGCGTCGATGCGGCAGAACGCGACCACGGGCGCGCCCGTGCGCTCCGAGCCAAAGCTCGGGAACGCCTGCGCGTGTCGGCCCTCGCGGAACGCCGCGACCGACAGCAACTCGGCAGCGGTGACGACGCCCTGGCCACCGCGCCCGTGGATGCGTACCTGGAACATGCTCCTCCTGACCCTCGCCGGGAGTATGGACGATGCCGGCCCCCGGCCGGAACTGCCATCCGTGAGGACACGGATGGCAGCGCGGCATACCCCTCATCCGGGCCCCGGCGCAAGCGGCCCGTCGCGCGCCCATGACGGCTGGTCGCCGACCAGTGGCATTTCCGATTGGGCACGAAATGGGGCAAAGTTGGCGCCCCGTCGTTTACCGCAGGGACACTCGATGACCCGGAGATACTGGCCGCTCGCGGCACCTTTCGCATTCGTCCTCGCCTGCACCGCAGGCGCGGCCCGCGCTGGCGCCGATCCGGCCGCGAGCCCGACGGTTTCCACCGCGCCGGCGGTGGTGGCCGATGGCCAGGCGGAGGAGTCCCGCCGGCTGAACGAGATCCTGGACGCGTACTTCGAGGAGTACCTGGCGCTGAACCCGATGCTCGCCACCTCGATCGGTGACCCGCGCTACAACGACCGCTACGAGGTCCAGATCTCGCCGGACTGGCGGACCCGCGCCGAGGCCCTCGAGCGCAGGTACCTGGAACGGATCAAGGGTATCGATCGCCGCAAGCTTGGGCGCCAGGACCTCATTTCCTACGAGGTGTTCGAGTCCGCGCGCGAGATGAAGATCGAGGGATTCGGCTACCCCACGTGGCTCACCCCGCTCAACCAGTTCTACTCGGTGCCGAACAGTTTCGTGCAGCTTGGGTCCGGCGGCGGGCTGCAGCCGTTCAGGACCGTGAAGGACTACGACGATTTCCTGAAGCGCATGGACGGACTCGTCGCCTGGACCGACCAGGCGATCGTCAACATGCGCGAGGGCGCCGCGAAGGGCTACACGCTGCCGCGCGTGCTCGCCGAGCGCGTGCTGCCGCAGCTCGCCTCGCAGGTCGTGGCGCGGCCGGAAGACTCGCTCTACTGGGGTCCGGTGAAGAACATGCCCGCGAGTTTCCCGGAGGCCGATCGCGCGCGGCTCACGGCCGCCTACCGACAGATGATCGAGACGAAGGTCTTTCCGACCTACCGCCGGCTGCACGACTTCGTGCGCGACGAGTACCTGCCGAAGTGCCGCGAGACCGTGGGGCTCGGGGCATTGCCCGGCGGCAAAGCCTGGTACGAGTACAACGTACGCGACATCACGACCACCGACCGTACGCCGGCCGAGATCCACGCGCTGGGCCTCCGCGAGGTCGAGCGCATCCACGGCGAGATGCAGAAGGTGATGGAGCAGGTCGGCTTCAAGGGCGACCTGCCGGCATTCTTCGCCTTCCTCAAGTCCGACCCGCGCTTCTACTACGACAGTGCGGACGCATTGATCCAGGGCTACGCGGACATCAAGCGCCAGGTGATCCCGCGCCTGCCGACGCTGTTCGAAGTGCTGCCGAAGGCGGACTACGAGGTGCGCGCCGTCGAGCCCTTCCGCGAGAAGAGCGCGGCCGGCGGCCAGTACCAGGCGGCGAGCGAGGACGGCTCGCGCCCGGGCATTTTCTATGCGAACACCTACGACCTGAAATCGCGCCCGAAATGGGCGATGGAGGCCCTGTCGCTGCACGAGGGCAATCCCGGCCACCACTTCCAGATATCGGTGCAGCGCGAACAGCAGGGACTGCCCAGGTTCCGGCGCTTCGGCGGCTACACTGCATTTTCGGAGGGCTGGGGCCTGTACTCGGAATCGCTCGGCAAGGCGCTGGGCATGTACCAGGATCCCTACCAGTACTTCGGCATGCTGGAGGGGGAACTCTGGCGCTCCATCCGCCTGGTCGTGGACACGGGGCTCCACTCGATGGGCTGGACGCGGCAGCAGGTCCTCGACTACATGGCGGCGAACAGCGCGTCCGGCGAGGCGCAGCGCGTCGCGGAGGCCGAGCGCTACATGGCGATTCCCGGCCAGGCGCTCGCCTACAAGATCGGCCAGCTCGAGATCCAGGGACTGCGCGACAAGGCCGAGCGCGAGCTCGGGCCCCGCTTCGACGTGAGGAAATTCCACACGGCGGTGCTCATCCACGGCGCACTGCCGCTGAGCGAACTGCGTGCCGAGATCGACCGCTGGATCGCAGAGCAGCGGGGCGGCTGAGCAGCAGATGGGTACGGGCCGCGCGTAATCTGGCGCAGGGCAGGGCAGTGGGCGGACAGGAGACTCTGGATGACGAATAAACTGACGGCGCTCGTGGCCGGCGCATCGGGACTGGTCGGGGGCGAGTGCCTGAAACGGCTCCTCGCGTCCGCCGCCTACGATCGAGTCATCGTCCTGACGCGGCGCGACCTCGGCGCGCACGCGAAGCACGCGAAGATCCGGCAGGTCGTCGTGGAGTTCGAGCGGCTCGGCGACGTGCGCGGGCAACTGCACGCCGACCACGTCTTCTGCGCGCTCGGCACGACCATCCGCAAGGCGGGCTCGCAGGCGAAGTTCCACGAGGTGGACTGCGAGTACCCGCTCAAGCTGGCGCGGCTCGCGCGCAAGGAAGGCGCCGGGCATTTCTCGATCGTGAGCGCACTCGGTGCGAGCCGTTCGTCGCCGTTCTTCTACTCGCGCGTGAAAGGCGAGGTGGAGGACGGATTGCGAGCCATGGGCTGGCCGAGTCTCGCGATCTTCCGGCCCTCCGTGATCGCGGGCGAGCGCGGCGAGTCGCGACCGCTCGAGAAACTGAGCAGTCGCCTTCTCGGGCTTGCGCCCGCGACCTGGCGACCCGTGGAGGCATCGGACATTGCCGCAGCGATGGTGGCGGTGGCAGAGAAATCGCCACAGGGCGTGACGATCGTGGAGTCGCGGGACATTCCCGCCACGGCGCGCAAGGCGCGCTGAGGCCGAGCCGGATCCCCGGCCCCGAGCACGCAATGCTCCCCCGGGCCGGCTCCTGCCGGTCCGGCTCACCCACCCCGATTACATGAGCTCGACCGAGACCAGCGCAGCCCCTGCGAGCACCACCGCGAGCAGCACGAGGACGACGCCGGACTGAACGGCAGGCCGTTCGCTCACCAGGCCGCCGGCCAGCGCCAGAAGCGCGATCGCCCGCAACGGCCCGCCCTGCCGGTCGGGCACGTGTTCGACGGCGATCTGCACGGCCATGCCGATCACGATCAACGCGATCAGGAGGCCGTAGAACCACCTGCGGTTGCGGTAGAAATAGGCTCGCAAGTCGACCTGCTCGTCCTCGGCAATCGTGGGCACCACCAGGTTGCTGACCAGGTAGAGGACCAGCGGCATGCACAGCGTGAGCATCGAATTGAACACCGTCCAGTGCGCGCCCTTCGAGAACCTGATCAGGGCGAAGATCGTCACCACGTGGGCGGCCATGATGATGAACAGCCATGCGCTGTGGATCCAGTTGAACCGGATGCGCTCCCGCGCCTCGATCATGGTGGCCATGCCCTGGACCAGCTTGGAGATGCCGAGCCCGGCGACGATCGAGTACAGCGTCAGCAGGATGTCCGTTTCGCCCATGAGAGACCGCTCCCCAGTCGTTAGTCCGTCGGTTCAGCGCGGCGGCCCGGCAGGGGCCGCCAGTTCCGTCTTCGCGATGCCGTAGACGTAGGCGAACCGGGCGTTGCCGGGCGCGAGTTCCGTCGCCCGCTTGAGTTCGCGCAGTGCCCCGTCGTTCTTCTTCTGCCGCACCAGCGACAGCCCGAGCGCGTGGTGCAGCGTCGCGTCCGAGGGCGAACGCCTGAGTCCCTCGCGCAGCACCGACTCGGCGTCGGCTTCGCGACCCTGCATGCGCATCAGGTCGGCGAGGTTGACCCAGGCGGGCACAAACAGCGTGTCGAGCGCGAGTGCCGCGCGAATTTCCGCCTCCGCCTCGGCGAACTGCCCTCGCTCCGCGTAGTAGCCGCCGAGGTTGGTGCGGTTTTCGGGGCGATCGGCGTTGAAGCGCTCGCCTGCGACGTATTCCTTTGCGGCCTTCGCGTACGTCTCGGCGCTGCCCGGACCGAGTGCCGGCGCCGGCACGGGCGCGAGCGTGCGCGCGGCCCTCATGCGCACCGCCCGCACGGGGTCGGCGAGCAGAGGCACCACCTGCTGGCGATGTTCCGGCGGCAGGGAGTCGAAGACGCCGATGGCGGCGTGGCGCACCAGTGGACTCGGGTCCTTCAGGCCCGCCTCCGCGGACAGCGTCGCGTTGTCGCCGCCGAGCAGGGCGAGGCGGTCGAGCGCCGAGGCGCGGGCAATCGCGGATTCGTCCTGGTTGGCGACGAGTTGCGCGAGTGCAATGCTCGCGTCCGGCTCGCTCCGGTCGGCCGAGGCGAATGCCGTCGCGAAGTCCTGGAATCCCGTCTTCGGGTGCGGGTATCGCTTGCGGAGTTCCGCCGCGGCCCACGCGGGGGTGCGGTCCCCGTGGCACTGGCTGCAGGCGTTCGGCACACCGAGGGTCTCGCTCAAGTCGGGCCGCGGGATGCGGAAGCTGTGGTCGTGGCGCGGGTCCACGACCATGTAGGTCGTGGTCTGCATGTGACACGAGGCGCACTGCGCCCCCGGAGTTCCAGGTTCGTGGAAATGGTGTGCCGTCGTGTCGAACTTCGACGCGAGGTGGCACTGGGCGCAGACGGCGTTCCCCGCGACGCGCAGCTTCGCGCCGTGTGGCTCGTGGCAGTCGCCGCAGGT
>Ga0209253_10000575_pt1 | contig 31754 bp, 28 predicted proteins | sample FrelakmetBRP12BR_FD_187145 | JGI IMG/M metagenome (GOLD analysis project Ga0209253, IMG submission 187145) | Freshwater lake sediment microbial communities from the University of Notre Dame, USA, for methane emissions studies - BRP12 BR (SPAdes)... | ecosystem: Environmental > Aquatic >... | reverse complement strand
ACACCTGTGCCGATTTTTCGGCCATTGCCTGCTCCAGGCTTGAGCGCAATTCAGCCGCAAACAATGCATCATCCACCACCACGTTGGCCTCCCGCGCCAGCAACAGGCTGAACGGATCAATATTGGAAGAACCCACGGTAGCCCATTGCCGGTCAATCACCGCTACCTTGGCGTGCAAATAGCTCTTGTGATATTCGTGTATTTCGATACCGGCATCAAACAGGCTCCCATAGAGCGCATGCGTGGCGTAATACAGCAAGCGGTGGTCTACTCTGCCCTGTAACAGCAATACCACGCGGACACCGCGCCGGGCGGCATCGCTCAGCGCCCGGCGGAAATTTCCGCCGGGCAGGAAATAAGCGCTGGCAATGATGATTTCACTGCCTGCATGGGCAATGGCATGCAGATATGCCTGTTCGATATCGTGCCGGTGACGCAAATTGTCGCGCATCACGAATGCCGCCAGTTGACTGCCGCAGGGCTTGCCAGCCGGGTGCAAGACTGGATAGTCTGTGCGGCGCTGGTTGAAGTGTGCCCATGCCACCAGCATCCATAAATGTCTGGCTGCCGGATGAATCTCGCTTAGCAGCGGACCCTCGATCGAAACTGCGTAATCGAAACGTGGCGGCAGCGGCTCTGGATTGTGCAGATCGTCGATGATGTTGATCCCGCCGACAAAAGCAATGCTTGCGTCCACCACCGCCAGCTTGCGATGCATGCGGCGCAAGCGATTGCGCCGCATGCTCAAGGGTGAAATCTTCTGCCGGAATATGAGTACCTGCACGCCGGCATCAAGCATCTCCTGGATTACTTTCCGTGGCAGATCCTGGGAACCGAATCCGTCCAACAGCAAATATGTTGCCACCCCGCGCTGCGCCGCCCGTTGCAATGCCCCGGCAATGCGACTACCGGTGGCATCGTGTTCGAATATATAGGTTTCAAGATGCACCTCCTGCTGTGCACCATCGATGGCGCTTTCCAGCGCGGGAAAATATTCCGCGCCATTATGCAGCAGGGTAATACGGTTGCCGCCGACGAAATCAGACGTATTCATTTGCGGATCATCCTGGCCGACAGCACTGCATGATCGGAAATTTTTGACCAGGGACGGCCTTGATGAACTTGCGCATTCTCCACATGAAAACCGCGCACATAGATGCGATCAAGACGGAACAGCGGCAACGCCGAGGGGTAGCTGCGCGCGGCCCTGCCTCCGGTCAATTCAAAAGCTTCGGTCAGATTGAGCCGCTCCACCAGAACCTGGCTGGCTATTTCGCGCCAGTCATTGAAATCCCCGGCGATGACCAGCGGCGCCTGTGGCGGCACCAACTGCTCAATGCGACGCTCCAGCGCCAGCAATTGCCGCCGCTGTCCACGCTTGAATAACCCCATGTGAACACAGACGCAATGCAGATTCTCCTGCCAGCCGGGAACGCTGATTTCGCAGTGCAGCATGCCGCGGCTCTCGAAGGAGTGTGCGGAAATATCCTCGTTGTCCCAACGCACGATGGGATAACGGCTCAGAATCGCATTGCCATGATGCCCTTCGTCGTATATCGCGTTCTTCCCATAGGCAAAATCAGCCCAAACCGAATCAGCCAGAAACTCGTGCTGCGGCCTGCCCGGCCAGTTCTCGAAGCGCGCGGCGTGACCCCTGTGATGACCGACCACTTCCTGCAGAAAAATGATATCGGCACCAAGAGTGCGCAAGCTATCGCGCAACTCATGCACCACCATGCGTTGATTGAAATGCGAAAAACCTTTGTGGATGTTGTAAGTGGCGATATGCAGCTTGTTGGGCATGTAATCAACGGCAGGATTAAGTTTGTGATGCAGGAATAATCCCTACGAAACCTCCAGCATCCGTTCCAGCGCAAGCTTCGCCAGTTTCGCCTCGGCTTGCGGCACTCTGATCTGGTTCACCACTTTTCCCGCCAGCAGATTCTCCAGCACCCACGCCAGATGCTGCGGGTCGATGCGGGCCATGGTGGAACACATGCATATGGTTGATGCCATGAACTGCACAATCTTCCCCTGCGGCTTGAATTCCTCGGCGATGCGGTTGACCAGATTCAGTTCGGTCCCGACCAGCCAGCGGGTTCCCTCTTTCGCTGCACGGATGGTGTTGATGATGTAATCGGTGGAACCGACATAGTCAGAGTTTTTGCACACCTCGAAACTGCATTCCGGATGTGAAATCACCAAGCCATCGGGATACTGGTTGCGAAAGCGCAGGATGTGCTGCGGCTGGAACATCTGGTGCACCGAGCAATGTCCCTTCCACAGCAGGATTTTGGCTTTCCTGATCTGCTCCGGGGTAAGCCCGCCCAACGGCTCGTCAAAATCCCACACCGGCATTTCATCCAGCGGAATCCCCAGCTTGTGCCCGCTCCAGCGCCCCAGATGCTGATCGGGAAAAAACAGCACTTTTTCGCGCCGGGAAAAAGACCATTGCAGAATTTTGACGGCGTTGCTGGAAGTGCAGACAATGCCGCCATGCTCGCCGCAGAATGCTTTCAGGTCGGCAGCGGAGTTGATGTAAGTCACGGGCGTGACGGTTTCGTCGGGATCCAGCACTTCCTGCAGTTCACGCCAGGCCCGCTCAACCTTGGAAAGATTCGCCATATCGGCCATCGAGCAGCCCGCGGCCAGATCGGGCAGGATGGCGATCTGCTCCGGCTTGGAAAGAATGTCGGCCACCTCGGCCATGAAATGCACGCCGCAAAACACCAGATACTCCGCATCGGTCCCGGCGGCAAGGCGCGACAATTGCAGCGAATCGCCGGTGAGGTCGGCGTGTCTGTAAACATCCGCCCGCTGGTAATGATGCGCGAGGATCACTGCTCGTTTTCCCAGCGCGACTTTGGCCGCAACGATGCGCTGCGCGCAGACATCATCCTGCAGTGTGTCAAACCGCTCAAATGCAATGGCTTCTGCTTGCATGCCTACTCCATCAACTGGCTAAGAAAACACATTAACGTCTTGAGACAAGAATAGCAGATGCGGGTTCGTCCGACGGATTTCTATCGCTGCTGGCGGGAAGCCAGCTCGCGTATCGCGGCCGCATTGCTCCAGGAGAAAACCTTTTCCGCCGCTTCCTGCCACGGCAACCAGACAAAGCCCAGGTGCTCGCGCGCCGCCACCGTGACCGGAACAGGCTCCGGCAACAGCAGGCCGAACACATGCTCGGTATTGTGCGTCTCCCCCGGCGGGTAACGCCAGCGCCACTCCTGAAAGATCTCAAATTGATTCTGCAGATTCCAATCGGTCAGCGGGTAACGGGTCGCGTCCAGTCCCGTTTCCTCGGCCACTTCGCGCAACGCCGTTTGCATCAGCGTTTCACCCTGATCCTGGCTGCCGGTCACCGATTGCCAGTAACTGGGATGATCGGCCCGCTCCAGCAACAAAACCTGCAGCTCGGGTGTGTGGATCACCACTAGGACGGAAATGGGAATTTTATACATCGTCACCACAAAGACAAATTCGGAGATTACCCCCGTCTGTAGACATTTTATGGTTTTTCTATTCCACCCTTCTGCAATCTCAGGGCCCTACGCTTCTACATGCCGCAGCCGGATATGCAGTTCGCGCAACTGCTTTTCATCCACCGTGCTGGGCGCGTGAGTCAGCAGGCATTGGGCACGCTGGGTCTTGGGGAAAGCAATCACGTCGCGGATCGATTCGGCACCGGTCATCATGGTGACAACGCGGTCGAGGCCGAAAGCGATGCCGCCGTGCGGTGGTGCACCAAATTGCAGCGCTTCCAGCAAAAAGCCGAATTTCTCCTGGGCCTCATCAGCGCCGATGTTCAGCGCGCGGAATACTTTTGACTGCACTTCCTGCCGATGAATACGCACCGAGCCACCGCCGATTTCCGAGCCGTTCAGCACCATATCGTAGGCTTTGGACAGCGCCTTGCCGGGCTCGCTCTCCAGCAGATCTTCGTGACCGTCGGCCGGGGCAGTAAACGGATGGTGCAGCGCCTGCCAGCGGTTTTCCTCCTCGTCCCATTCGAACATCGGGAAATCCACTACCCACACGGGCTTCCAGCCAGGTTCGCTGAGTCCCCGTTCATGTCCGACCTTGGCGCGTAATGCCCCCAGCGCTTCATTCACCACTTTGGCCTTGTCCGCGCCGAAGAATATGAGATCGCCATCCCTGGCGCCGGTACGTTCCAGGATAACTTTTACTGCCGCCTCCGGCAGGAATTTCAGTATCGGCGACTGCAGTCCCTCCAGGCCTTTTTCCAGGGCGTTGACCTTGATGTAGGCCAGCCCTTTGGCACCGTAGATTGCGACGAAACTGGTGTAATCGTCTATTTCCTTGCGCGACAGTCCGCCGCCCCCCGGCACGCACAATGCCGCCACGCGCCCGCCCGGTTTCTGTGCGGCTTCGCGGAACACCTTGAATTCCACCGCCTGCATCACGTCGGTGAGTTCGGTCAGTTCCAGCGACACGCGCAAATCAGGCTTGTCGGAGCCGTAGCGCAGCATGGCTTCGGCGTGGGTCAGGCGCGGGAATGGGGTCGGCAACTCGATCTTCATCACGCTGCTGAACAGGCCGCGAATCATTTCCTCCATCAGCACCATGATTTCGTTTTCACCAAGAAAAGATGTCTCGATATCGATCTGGGTGAATTCGGGCTGGCGGTCGGCGCGCAGGTCTTCGTCGCGGAAGCATTTGGTGATCTGGTAATAGCGGTCGAACCCCGCCACCATCAGCAATTGTTTGAACAGCTGCGGTGATTGCGGCAGCGCAAAAAAATGCTTGGCGTTGACGCGCGACGGCACCAGATAATCGCGTGCACCTTCCGGAGTGGACTTGGTCAGCATCGGTGTTTCTATGTCGATGAAACCGTGCTGGTCGAGGAATACGCGCACGGCCATCGCCACCTTGTAGCGCAGCCGCAAATTCGCCTGCATCTGCGGTCGCCGTAAATCGAGGTAACGATGCTCCAGTCGCACGGCTTCGCTCAGGTGCTCGTCGTCCATCAGGAACGGTGGCGTCAGCGAGGCATTGAGAATCTCGATGGACTGCACCAGCACCTCAACTTCGCCGCTGACAAGATGCGGGTTGACCGTGCCTTCGGGACGATGCCGCACCCTGCCGCTGATTTTGAGCACGAACTCGTTGCGGATTTTTTCCGCACTCTGGAAGGTGGTTGCATTGTCGGGGTCGCATACCACCTGCACCAGACCCTCGCGGTCGCGCAGGTCGATGAAGATCACTCCGCCATGGTCGCGGCGGCGATGCACCCAGCCGTAGAGAGTGACGGTCTGATCCAGGTATTGGGTGTTGATGAAGCCGCAGTAGTTAGTGCGCATGGCGTATTGGCAGTGGTGAGTGGTGAGTAGTAAGTGGGGAGTCGGGGGATCGGAATTAAACGTCCAGCGTGAAGGCTGGCGAATTCTGAAATGCCGCTCGTTTATTGACCTGGATTCTTTTTGCCGTTGCCATTGTCGGGGGATACGACACCCATGGAAATGATGTACTTCAGCGCTGCATCCACGCTCATGTCAAGTTCGATCACATCGCTTTTTGGCATCATCAGGAAAAAACCGGAAGTTGGGTTAGGCGTAGTCGGCACATAGACGCTTACATATTCGCCCTTGAGGTGGTTGACCACATCGCCCCCCGGCTGCCCGGTCATGAACGCTATAGTCCACGATCCCTGGCGCGGGTACTGCACCAGCAGTGCCTTGCGAAAAGCCTCACCCTGACTGGAAAACAGCGTGTCGCTCACCTGTTTCACGCCGTAATAAATTGATTTTACGACCGGGATGCGCCACAGGACCCCTTCCCAGAACAGCAGCAGCCTCTGTCCAATGATATTGGTGGTCAACAAACCGGAGACAAACACCACCAGCAATGTGAGCAGCGTGCCCACGCCCGGAATATGCACACCCAACAGTGTTTCAGGATGCACGCTGCGGGGTAGCAGCAGCAATGACTGATCCATGGTGCCAATCAGGAATTTCAGTACCCACGCGGTGATACCGAGGGGCACCCAGATCAGCAGTCCGGTGATGAAATATCGTTTCATATCGAGTAATGCCCGTGCCTAATGTTCATTCGGCAGCGCAAGCCGGGCTCGCTTCTTTGACGGCAGCCGGCGCAGCAGCGGGTGCAGCAACCGTTTCGCTGTTTGCTGCCGCTGCTTTATCCGGTTTCGGTTTCGCGGCATTCTTGAAATCAGTGGCGTACCAGCCGCTGCCTTTTAACTGGAAGCCCGCAGCGGAAATAAGTTTGATATAGGTATCGCTGCCGCAGGCGGGGCAGACCGCGATGGGTGCATCGCTCAGCCTTTGCAGATGTTCTTTTTCAGAGCCGCAAGAGCCACAACGGTATTCGTAAATTGGCATGACAACCTCAAATAATGCAGAATTTGGAAAAAAGGGATTATACCTTAACCCCTTGGTCTAACGTCTGGAATATGCGGGCGTTACGTGGAAAAACAAGATATGAAAATGATCGGAAACGTACCCACAAAAAAGCTGCAGGCCGGCTCGTCTGCCGTGTAAAGCCCGCTCAATCAGCGATCTTTCCTCTCATGGCCTTGATCTCGCCCCGCCGGGTTTTGCTGTCGAGCCGCTTTTGCTGCGAACTGCGAGTCGGCTTCGTCGGCTTGCGTTTTCTGGGTACCCGGGCCACGCTCTCAATAATCTCGCGTAATCGTCGCAATGCTTCTTCCCGGTTTTTCTCCTGACTGCGGTATTCCTGCGCCTTGATAACGATGACGCCTTCCGTGGTGATGCGCTGATCGCCCAGTTTCAGTAACCGTTCTTTATAACTATCCGGCAGCGATGAAGCACCGATATCGAAACGTAAGTGGATCGCGCTGGAAACCTTGTTTACATTTTGTCCACCCGCTCCCTGTGCCCGGATTGCGCTGATCTCAATCTCGCTATCGGCGATGGTTATGTTTTTGGCGATTTGCAGCATGATTTCAGGGCATGACCAGAGAAAATATTTCTTGCCATTGTGGACCAGAAAAACCCGTGAAACCAGACAAAAACAGCTCGATCATGCGATTACGCCGGATCGGGACAACTCCCGGCTGCCTGTATCAATCCCCTGAAAAAATATTTGCTTCAGGTCTTGCTTTTCATCCACAATTGAATATAATTACGAATCATTCTCATTAATTATCACAAAGAGGTGTCAAAATGAGTTCACTAGTGGATTCAGTCCTGGACAAGTCAGCCGTAGTTCCGGAAACCGCCATCGACCAGCGGAAATTTGGCATGCAGGATCGGAATGGTCCCATCTACAGCGATGCCCTGTTCTCGCAGGGAGACGAAGTGCTTATCCAGCATCAGGGTGCGGAATACCGTCTGCGTCGCACCCGTAACGGCAAACTGATTCTGACAAAATAGTGAACTTGAGGCGCTCATCATGTATATTTGTATTTGCAAAGGTGTAACCGATAGCGCGATCCGCGAAGCCGTCTGCCAAAATGGGGTTGACCGGATGCGTGATTTGAAGGCCTGCCTGGGCGTAAGCGAGCAATGTGGGATATGCGCCTGCTACGCCAAGGAAGTACTGGAGCAGGCACTGATGCAGAAAACACTGACGCAACACCATTCCAAAACCCACTCGTTGATACGAGATCCAGCCTGAGGAGGCAAACATGAAAAGCAGCGCAAACATTATTCAATTATTGAACCGTCAATTGCAGCTTGAATTGACCGCCGTCAACCAGTATTTTCTCCATGCCCGCATGTACAAGAACTGGGGATTCAATAGCCTGGGCAAACACGAGTACGAAGAATCCATCGAGGAAATGAAACATGCCGATGCGCTGATCGAGCGCATCCTGTTCCTGGAAGGACTGCCCAACCTGCAGGAACTCGGCAAACTCCTGATCGGCGAAAAGGCCGAGGAATGCGTGGCCTGCGATCTCAAGCTGGAAATGATCTCGCGTGAAGCCCTGGTCCCCGCCATTGCCGCCTGTGAAACTGCCCAGGATTACGTTTCGCGCGAACTGTTCGAGCACATTCTGGAAGATACCGAGGAACATATCGATTTTCTGGAGACTCAACTGGATGTGATGCAGAAAGTCGGCATCCAGAACTGGCTGCAGAGCCAGATGTAGCTTTCAGATGTAGATTTATCCGTTGCTGCTGGGTTTCTCCTACGCCAGCGGCATTTTAGCCAGCCATCCCCTCCCGGGCAAGCCAGCCAATTTTTTATTTGACTTGCCAGGGAGCAGGGGCTTTGAAACAGCCAATAACAACCACCTCGGGTGTCGCCACCCATTTTCCGCTCGTAGACGCGACTCGTGCCGGCGAACTGCTGTTTGCCTGCCTGCATGGCGTAGAAACCATATCCCGTCACCTGCAGCAGCGCACCCCCCTTTCCGGCCGTTTGCAGAAGCTGCTGGACAGCAAATTCTGCAGCGTCCTCAATCAGCTTTTCGGGACCAGCGACGAAATTCCCCTGTTGTGGCGCGAACTGCCGCCAAGGAAAACACGCCCGGTTGGTGGCGCCCGTATCACGCCTCAACCGGACCGGGTGTTGCTCATCAAGGCCGCCACACCTGCCGCGGAATCTCCTTCGGCACACTGCCCGGATCTCAATGCTTGTACCAAAAAGCTCTCCAGCCTCGCTGATGGTTCTGACCTCGCGGGGCGCTGTGTCCTGTGCGTGGGAGGACGTGCTGCGCTCTATCCGGAATACCGCCGCGTGGTGGAAGCCGCGGGCGGCAGTTTGCTGACTTATCGCGGCGACCGGCACGGCGACGCAGATCGTCTGCCCACACTGCTTGCCCACGCCGATGCGCTACTCTGTCCGGTTGATTGCGTAGACCACGAAGCCTATTTCGCCGCGAAACACTATTGCAAACATTCCGGCAAACCCTGCGCATTGCTGGAGCGTTCAGACCTGTCCACTTTCCGCAAGGGAGTAAAAGTACTGGCTGCATCTGCCACCAGGTTCCCGGTAATTCCATTCTCCAATCAACGACAGGCCAGTCCCCCGTCCTGACATTAATCATCAGAGGAAGAAATGACCATTTTTAAGTCCACACTTATTGCTGCCGCACTTGCAACTGCCTTTGCTGTACCGTTGCAAGCGCAACAAACTACAGATCCCCCTACAAATAAGGATAGTTCACAAAAAACTATTACCCCCGATGCGAAACCAACTGAAACACGGCAGGCCGAGCCCGCTGCTGCCGGACGACAGTTCATCATGCCGCGCATTGACGTGATCGGGAAAACGGAAAATCTGCGCAATATCTCCGGTAGTGCTGACATTATCGACAAGAAAACGCTGGAGCAAAGCAGAGTGTTCACTGTCAACGAAGCACTGCGCAAGGTGCCGGGTATCAATGTGCGCGACGAAGAGGGCTTTGGTCTGCGCCCCAACATCGGCATTCGCGGCCTCAACCCGACACGTTCGACTAAAGTCACACTGCTGGAAGATGGCATTCCACTGGCCTATGCACCCTACGGCGACAATGCCAGCTATTTCCACCCGCCGATCGAACGCTTTGACCGCATTGAAGTGCTCAAAGGCGCGGATCAGGTGAGATTCGGCCCGCAAACCATCGGCGGCGTGATCAACTACATCACCCCCACGCCACCGGAGAAATTCGGCGGCCACGTTTCTGCCATCGGCGGCAGCCGCGATTATTTCAACGGCCAGGTGCAACTGGGCGGCAAGGGCTTTCTATTCCAGTACAACCGCAAACAGGGCGACGGCGCGCGCGACAACATCCACAGCACACTCAACGACTACAATCTCAAGTATGTAGTGGGACTGACCGACCATCAGGCGCTCACCCTGCGCGCTAACTATTACACCGAGGATTCGCGAATCACTTATAGCGGCTTGACCAATGCCGAATTCAACAATCTGGGTGCACGCTACAACCCGTTCAAGAACGACAAATTCAATAGCAGCCGCGTCGGCGTATCCGCCACGCACGATCTGCAATTGAGCGACAAGGCGCTGCTGACCACCAATCTCTATTTCAGCAGCTTCGACCGCGACTGGTGGCGGCAGTCCAGTACCAGCAGCGACAGTCAATGCGGCGGAGCATTCACCACTGCGCGCAATAATGGCGCAATGGTCAATCCCGATGCTTGCAACTCGGTACAGGGACGGCTTCGCACTTACTATACTTGGGGAGTGGAACCACGCCTCAAACTTGACCACAACGTTTTTGGCGTAAAAAGCAACCTGGATATCGGCTTCAAAGCCCATTTCGAGACGCAGAACCGCCGTCAACTCAATGGCGCTTCGCCCACCGCGCGCAGCGGTACGCTCGCCGAGAGCAATGTGCGCGAACTCCAGGCTTACTCCTGGTTCCTGACCAACCGTTTCAACCTGGGCCAGCAGTTCGCCATCACCCCCGGCGTGCGCTATGAATACATCGACTTCCAGCGCACCAACCGCCTTACCGGCGTGACCGGCAAGGATACTCTGGACGCTTGGCTGCCCAGCCTCGGATTGACCTGGAATCCCAGCAACACCCTAACCGTGTTTGCCGGCGCGCACCGCGGCTTTGCGCCGCCGCGCACCGAAGATGTGATCGGTACCACCGGCACCAGCACCGAGGTCGGCGCCGAAAAATCCGTCAACTGGGAAGTCGGCGCACGCGCCCAACCTTTTACCGGCACCAATCTGCAGACCACATTCTTCCGCAATGATTTCCAGAAGCAGATCTCGGTAGGCTCGATCGCGGGCGGCACTATTCCGCTGGCTCAAGGCAAGTCGCTGTATCAGGGGGTCGAATTCTCCGGCAGGGTCGACCTGCCTGCCGGCCCCTATCTGCGCACGGCTTACACCTGGCTACCTACTGCGGAACAGACCACTGCCTTCAGGGGGGTAGTCGACAATCTGATCGTTAGCAACAGCGCGCCTGGCAACCGCATGCCGTATGCGCCCGAGCACCTGATACAAGCGGCGGTGGGTTTCGCCAAGTACGGGCTTGACGCACAAATCGAGGCGGTGCATGTGAGCAAGCAATTCAGCGACTTTGGCAACTGCGATAACCCTGCCACCTGTGCCGGACTTAGTGCTTCCCAGCGCCTAAGTGGGCAGTTCGCCGAGATTGGCGCCTACACCATATTTAACCTGGCAATCAACTACGATCTGCAACCGAATAAAACGACGCTGTTCTTCATGGTCAAAAACCTGACCGACGACATTTATATCGTCGACCGCACGCGTGGTATCCTGCCCGGCATGCCGCGCCTGGTCCAGGGTGGAATCCGATACACGTTTTAAGCGCGCGCATTTTATTCAAGCTTGAGCATACAGAGCATGGAGCAGTGCTGGGAAGCGTCTCATGGATTCCACATGGGTTAATCGGTCATCCGCTCCGAATATTATTCGGTCGCATTAACGACAGTCGATGGTTAATTTGGTGAAGAATATGAATTCTGGTTATGTAAAAAAAATGTATGCCCTATTGACTATTATCCTCGGCATCGGCTGTGCACTTCCGGTGCAGGCGGCGGTGCGAGAATACTGGGTCGCTGCGGAAAAAACCTCTTGGAACTATGCTCCTTCCGGTCAGAATCTGATCGAGCCTGCCGATGGACTCGGGGTGTGGGGGCAAACGCCGACATACACCAAATACCGCTATATCGGTTATGCCGACAGCAGTTATGCCACTCCGCTGCCGCAGCCTGCGTCGATGGGAATACTGGGGCCTCAGTTGCGCGCCGTGGTGGGCGATACCCTCAAGGTCCATTTTCTGAACCGGACAGATCGTCCGCTGTCGATGCACCCGCACGGGGTGCTGTACGACAAGGACAACGAAGGTGCGGATGGCGGTGCCGGCGCAAACGTCGCGCCGGGTACACGCTATACCTACACCTGGGTCGCGGATGCAGCCGCAGGCCCGGGACCGGCTGACCCCTCGTCAATCGTCTGGCTCTACCATTCGCATGTCATGGGGGAGGAAGAAATGAATCTCGGTCTGATCGGCACCCTCGTCATCACCCGCAAGGGGATGGCGCGTTCCGCGTCAAACCCCATGCCGCGGGACGTGGACCAGGAATTCACCGCGCTGTTCATGATCTTCAACGAGGAAGATGGCAAGGAGAGCGGAATGAAGCACACCATCAACGGCCGCATTTTCGGCAACCTCGACGGTTATGACGCCCGCCTGGGCAAGCGCGTGCGCTGGCATGTTGCTGCACTGGGCAATGAACAGGACAACCATACCGTGCACTGGCACGGACAGACGGTGCTGGCCCACGGCCGCCGCACCGACGTGGTTGAAGTGCTGCCCGCCAGCATGACTTCGGTCGACATGGTGCCGCGCTCGCCCGGCGACTGGCTGCTGCACTGCCATGTCAACGACCACATGCTCGCGGGAATGTCCGCGCGCTGGCGCGTACTGCCGTAACATTCATCCAGAACAAAATACTACTGTGAATAGATCAAAGCACTCACAATTTAACTTGACTATACGAATAATAACCATTATCATTCGTATTCGTTGATAGGTTTTACAGGGCAGATAATGCCACCCTCGTAACGAGAAACTCATCCTCATCAAATAAGCAACACCCCCGCCCGCCAGCCTTTCAAGCCAGCCAGCCAGAAACCTGTTAACTGTGCCTGGAGACTATATGCACTAAAAAATACGCACAAAATTGCGGTGAATCGAGGTCAGGCGTGCTCTGCCCAGCCGGATACGCCTCGCGCACCACAGCTCACCTTGCGCATCAAATACTAAAAAGGAGAACTTTAATGAAATCCACACAAACCATCCTTATCGCCGTCATAAGCGGTTTTCTCAGCCTCAATGCCGCCGCCCACTCGCTGTGGCTGGAAGGCGACATTACCGCCAGCAAACTTTATTTCGGCGAATACGATGAAAACCTGCGTGAACCCTCGCCAGGAAGACTCGATAGCATCATCGCGCCGATAGCGACCGTGATTGACGCCACAGGCACGGAAAGGTCCGTGAATGCCAGCCGCAGCAACGACCACTTTGATATCCCTGGCGGCACTATGGTGTTGGTGCAGGCACTCAAACAACCGGTACGTGAACCACAAGCAGAAAACCCTGCTCCTGCACAAAAGCGTTTCTACTATGCACGCCTTGGCAAAGGCGGCAGCTTGCCGCTGGATATACAACAGCCCGGCGCAAACCTCTTGCGCTTGAGCTTCATGGGCAAGCCCCTGGCCAAGACCGAAATTGTTCTTACCGCGCCCAGCGGCTGGCAAAAACATCTGCGCACGGATGAAAATGGTGAAGCCGGTTTCTCACTGCCGGAACCTGGCCTCTACGTCGCTGAGGCGAGGCACACGCTAGATAAGCCCGGAGAATTCGAGGGCAAGGCCTACGCTGTCGAGATCCACATTGTCACGCTTAGCCTTTACAAATGAGTGCTCTGCAATCCGACGCACGCGCCACCGAGCCGCGCGGCTATCTGTTTCTGTCGCACGGCATGCGGCGTGGCCGTTTTCTGGTGTGGCTGCGCCGTACCCACGCCTGGATGGGGTTGTGGGGGGCGGTGCTGGGTTTGCTGTTTGGCGTGTCGGGCATTCTGCTCAATCATCGCAGCGAGATGAAAATCCCGCTCGCCGTACAGCAGGAAACTCGCCAGATACTCACCCCGCCTGCCACCAGCCTGGAATCCCCTGAAGCCCTGGAAACTTGGCTACGCACGGAATTCAAGCTGCCCGATGCCAAGTCCCGCATCCAGAAAAAACCCGCCAGCCCGGCTCCTTGGGGCGGCGGCCTGATAGAACAACCGGAAAACTGGCGCGTCACGCTCATTACCCCCAACCTCAGTGTGAATGCAGAATACTGGAAGGGTGATGCAGACACGCACATCGAGCAAAAAAATGCCAATGTTTGGGCAACCCTCGCCAACCTGCACAAGGGAAGCGGCATGTCCAATGCCTGGATATTGCTTACCGACACCTTGGCGGGGGGGCTGCTGATTCTGTCGATCACCGGCACTCTGTTGTGGAGCCGTTTGCATGGCCCGCGGCTTGTGGCAGCGGGATTGATCGGCACGACCCTCACCGCTTCGCTCGTCCTTATGTTCCAAACCCTATCACTATCATGAAGCCGCTTATTTCAGGAGTGGGCGCAAAACAACGAAATGGTCACTATGCACAGGAACAAGCAATGCCGCAGGCACATTATAGCCATAACGAGAAATTCATCCTCATCAAATAAACAACCCGTCACGCCAGCCAGCTTCTCAAGCCAGCCAGCCAGAAATCCTTTGCAACTGTTCTGGAGGCCGTACGAATATGAACAAGAAACTGCTGACTGCGTTGATGATTCCCTTGGCGTGTTCCGCTCACGCGCAAGAGATGGCGCAGCAAAAAACAAAACAACTTAGGGAGTCTCCGGTTACAACCGCGCAATCGAGCATAACACCGCTGGCTAGGGACCATGCACCGATAATTCTTAATGAAGTGAAGGCCATGGCTAAGCGGGTACGGCCAGGATCTCCAGACGATATAACGAGGACGGGGAGCAAGACGGATACACCGCTACGGGATATTCCTGCCAGCATTGCGGTAGTGCCGGCTGCCATACTGCGCGAGCAGGCCGCATTCAGCATGAACGACGCCATGCGCAACGTCAGCAGCATTCAGCCTCAAATGGCGGGTGGTTATGGCTTTGCCAATAGCTTCAACTCGCGCGGGTTACAGTTGAGTTTCCTACGCGACGGGATGCCCGATGGGAACGCGCAAAACAACTATTACCGCACCATGTACGATGTTGACCGGATCGAAGTGCTGAAAGGTCCCGGCTCTGCGCTATTTGGCTCAGGCAACCCCGGCGGCAGCATCAATATGATCACCCAAAAACCGCAAGATAAATTTGGTTTGTCCATGGGAACTCTTCTTGGCAGTTTCGGGACGCGCCATGGTTATCTCGACCTGACTGGTCCAATTGGCCAACGTGTTGCTGGGCGTGTAATTGCAGACATAGAGCATGCTGATGGTTTTCGTGGCCTCAAGCGCGACATTGTCGAGATTTCTCCCAGCTTAAGCTGGCGTCTGGCCGACAACAAAACGCTGTTGCTAGACTTTAATCATCGCGACCTGCAACTCAAGCCGGACAACTACGGCATAGTGTTTGACAATAGAGCCAATGTGGCCAATGTCGATCGCGAAACCCGTTACTACTCCCCATTTAATGCGACAAAACAGGTTATTAATCGCGTTAGCGCCACCCACAACTGGATCATATCCGACGCACTCAGCATGCGAACGGCATTCTCCCACGATACCCGCTCAATCGGTCTCGTGCGAAATATCGGAGGGGCCACAAATGCATCCAACAGCATGACTGGACGCACCGTGCGGGGACAAGCTGATGATGCTAGTTACACCACGGTGCAAAATGAGATGGTCTTGAAAGCAGGCACCGGCCAGATTAAACACATCATACTGGCGGGGTTTGAATATCAAAATACGCAGATTGACACCAAGCGCATTAACTATCAATTACCCAATATTGCCAATATTTTTAACCCGGTCGTTCTGGAAACATCGCTGGCTGGGCTTCCAATTGCACCAGCAGGAGGCTATGACCGAAGGATTGTCAGCAATACCTTCTCTTTCTATGGGCAAGACCAAATTGCCATAGGCGAGTATTGGAAGTTGCGTGCCGGGGTGCGCAATGATCATGTCAATTACAGCGACAGGGGTATGGAATCCGGTGTTTATCGTGAAGTAAATCAGTCCAAGGACTTGACCACCGGACAAGTCGGCGCGGTGTTCCAGCCTACCAAAACTTTGGCTTTTTACATGGGTTATAGCAAAGGCGCCTACATCAATCTGTCGACTGAAGGTACAAGGTTATCTGCATCCCCTGAAACTTCAAAGCAACTGGAGATCGGTGCCAAGACCACGCTACTGAATGATAAAGTTGACTTGAATGTGGCGCTGTTCAATACCAGGCGCGATAATTATTTTATCATTTTGCCAGGCAGTGGCGGCCAGGCAACTCAAGATGGCAAAGATCAAACGCGCGGGATAGAACTATCTTTTGATGTGCGTCCGGTTTCCGGTTGGAATATCACGGGCAACTCGGTGTGGATGGATCCGGAAACACTGTCACGCAATGTGGCCAGCAATGCAACTTATGGGGTAATCAACCAGAGTGTTTTTGGCACGCGTCCAACCGGGGTCAGCCGCCAAATGGCCAGTTTGTGGCAAACCTACCAGATTCAAACCGGTGCGGCGCGTGGCCTGACTTTTGGCTTTGGCGTGACGCATAAAAGCGATGCTTTTGCGGACAACCTGAATCTTCTCAGAGTGCCGTCTTACACCGTGTTTGATGCGGCCATTTCCTATCGTAACACCTATCGCCGGGCCAGATGGGAAGCTGCAGTGAACGTGAAAAACCTGACAGATACGAATTATTTTATCAGTCCGACCTTTGCTGGGGCATTGCCGGGTGATCAGCGCAGCATTTTCGGTTCCCTGCGTTTTTATTATAACTAGAAAATTAATTCGTTACGGAATACGGAACTCAGCGTGCTGGAATTTATTACTCTTCTCAAAAAGATTTCAGCAAAATCGGAGCAAGGAGCTTATGAATAAGTATCACGCGGGCGCGATGGCTGCTTCGCAGGATAGGATGCACGAACGACGAGAGCGCGAAAGGTTGCCTCCCTTCGCCACGAGCCTGACATAGCAGACCACCAGAAAAGCGCCATGCTAGAACGGAATATCGTCGTCCATGTCGTCAAACCCGCTGCCACTTTTGGCGGTGACCGGTTTGGCTGATGCACTGGCCGGGGCACCCTCTTCCCGGTCCACCACTTCAAAACTGCTGCTGCCGGGTTTGCTGCCCAGCATCTTCATGTCACTCGCAATGATCTCAGTGGTGTAGCGCTCCACACCCGCCTTGTCGGTCCACTTGCGCGTTTCCAGCCGTCCTTCGACATACACCGGGCGGCCTTTTTTCAGGTATTCCCCGGCAATCTCGGCCAGCTTGCGGTAAAACGTGACGCGATGCCACTCGGTCTTTTCCTGCTTTTCACCGCTTTTGTCTTTCCAGGTTTCGGTCGTGGCCAGCGTGATGTTGGTCACCGCCTCGCCATTAGGCATGTAACGTGTCTCGGGGTCTTTGCCCAGATTACCGATGAGTATCACTTTGTTGACTGATGCCATTTACGCTTCTCCCCCAAGTAGTTGAACAACCCGCTCTTCGTCAAAACCCTGCATATCCACTTTCAGGTAAGCCACCCTTTCGCTCGCCAGCACCAGCGCCTCACGCACGCCGGGCAATGCCGCCAGTTCACGCGACAGACCACTGGCCCTGCCCGTATCCATTTCCTGCACATGATACATCCTGGTGCGCACGGCAGCAGGTGCTTTCATGGTGGCGGCAAGCACCAGCCATAATGCCAGTAGAATGCCGCAGAATGCAAATAATGCCGATCCGCCATGGTTGCCATAAAGATAGCCGCCTGCGGTGGCGCCGGTAAAGGCACCAAGAAACTGTACGCTGCTATAGACGCCAATAGCGGTGCCCTTTGCGCCAACCGGAGCAATCTTGGAAATCAGCGACGGTAAACTTGCCTCCAGCAGGTTGAATGCAGCAAAGAATACCAGCAATGCCGCTGCCGTGCCCCACACGGAATCGAGCGCCAATGCCAGCAGCACCTGACTCACCAGTAACACGGCCACCGCGACGGTAAACACCGGTTTGAGCTTGGCTTTCTTTTCCGCATAAATAATTGCCGGAATAATCAGCAACATGGAGATGAGCAGCACCGGCAAATATATCTGCCAGTGCTGCTCTGCCGCCAAACCGGCCTGGCGCAAGGATAATGGCACCACCAGCCACAACGCCATCAGCACCGCGTGTAGCGCAAACACCCCGAAATCCAGTCGCAGCAGTTCGGGATTGCGCAGCACATTGTGGAAACGCCCGGCAGAAGCCTCGGTATCGGAATGGAAACGGCTGACCAGCGGATCGGGAATGACTTTGTACACCACCCCCATCGCCAGTAATGCCAGCACTCCGGTCATGGCAAAAATCCCCGGCACACCGATCAGATTATTCAGCGCCGGGGCAACGATCAACGAAACAGCAAAAGTGGTGCCGATGGTCATGCCGATCGCAGCCATCGCCTTGGTGCGGTGCTCTTCGCGGGTCAGATCGGCAGCCAGCGCCATTACTGCCGCGGAAATTGCCCCTGCGCCCTGAATGACGCGGCCGAAAATCACCCAGTAAATATCGGTGGCGGATGCGGCAATGAAACTGCCGATGGCGAACAGGATCAAACCCAGATAAATCACCGGCTTGCGCCCGATACGGTCGGACAGCCAGCCGAATGGGATTTGCAATATCGCCTGGGTCAGCCCGTAGGCACCGAGTGCAATACCGACCAGTAGGTAGTTGTTGCCGCCAGGCAAGTCCTCGGCATAGAACGCGAATACCGGCAAAATGATGAACATTCCAAACATGCGCAGCCCATAAATACCGGCCAGGCCAGCAGTGGCGCGCAGTTCAACGGGGGACATCTTTTCGTGGGATGATGATGCGGACATGAATCAGATTGGGAAAACGCTGTGAACTTGAGTATATTAGCAGGTTGACCGACACTCCGGTAGCCAATGACGGTAGTCGATGGAACTAATCAAAATTCGTGGTGCGCGCACCCACAATCTCAAAAACATCAATCTCGATCTGCCGCGCAACAAGCTGATCGTCATTACCGGGCTATCGGGTTCGGGCAAGTCCTCGCTCGCGTTTGACACGCTCTATGCGGAAGGCCAGCGCCGTTACGTGGAGTCGCTCTCGGCGTATGCGCGGCAATTCCTGCAATTGATGGAAAAACCCGACGTTGATCTGATCGAGGGGCTCTCGCCTGCCATCGCCATCGAGCAGAAAGCGACCTCGCATAACCCGCGTTCCACCGTCGGCACTGTCACTGAGATCCACGATTACATGCGCCTGCTGTTCGCGCGCGTGGGCGATCCGCAGTGCCCCGAACACGGCATCACGCTGACCGCGCAAAGCGTCTCGCAAATGGTGGATCATGTATTGCAACTGCCGACGGACACACGGCTGATGATACTCGCGCCACTGGTGGTCGGGCGCAAAGGCGAACAGATGGACTTGTTCGCTGAGTTGCGCGCACAGGGTTTCGTGCGTCTGCGCATCAACGGCAAGGTGCATGAAATCGACGCACTGCCGAAATTGCAAAAAACCAAGAAACACACGGTGGAAGTGGTGGTGGACCGACTGAAGGTCTCTGCCGACGCCAAGCAACGGTTGGCTGAGTCATTCGAGACCGCGCTGCGCCATGCCGATGGACGCGCGCTGGCGGTGGAAATGGATTCCGGTCACGAGCATCTTTTTTCCGCCAAGTTCAGCTGTCCGGTATGCAGCTATTCGTTGCCGGAACTGGAGCCACGGCTATTCTCCTTCAATAACCCGATGGGCGCCTGCCCCAGGTGTGACGGCCTTGGGCAAATCACATTCTTTGATCCCAGGCGGGTTGTCGCTTTCCCGCATCTGTCGCTGGCTGCCGGCGCCATCAAGGGTTGGGATCGGCGCAATCAATTCTATTTCCAGATGCTGACGAGTCTTGCTGGCCACTATCGTTTTGATCTGGAAATTCCATTCGAGCAGCTTGCCGCAGACATACAGGCAATCATCCTCAACGGTTCCGGCAAGGAAAAAATCCTGTTCTCGTATCTGAACGAAAGCGGCCGCAAGAACAAGCAGGAGCACACCTTCGAGGGCATAGTCCCCAACCTGGAGCGGCGCTACAAGGAAACCGATTCACAGGCGGTCCGCGAGGAATTGGCAAAATATCTCAATTCCATGACCTGCCCCGAATGCGCGGGCACCCGCCTGCGCAAAGAAGCACGCCATGTCCAGGTAGGCGGGCAGGCTATTTACGAAATCAACGCATTGCCGCTGAAACAGGCCAGGATGTTTTTCGACCAGATACAACTGAGCGGACACAAGCACGCCATCGCCGAAAGAATCATCAAGGAAATTTCCAGCCGCATCCAGTTCCTCAACAACGTCGGGCTGGATTATTTGTCGCTGGACCGCTCCGCCGATACCCTGTCCGGCGGGGAATCCCAGCGCATCCGCCTCGCCAGCCAGATCGGCTCGGGGCTGACCGGGGTGATGTATGTGCTGGATGAGCCTTCCATCGGCCTGCACCAGCGCGACAACGCGCGCCTGCTAGAGACTCTCAAGAATCTGCGCGATCTCGGTAACAGCGTGATCGTGGTGGAACATGACCAGGATGCCATCCTCGCTGCTGATCATGTGGTGGATATGGGCCCCGGTGCGGGTGAGCACGGCGGACTGATCATTGCGCAGGGCACGCCGCAGGCCATTCAGAAAAATGCAGCTTCGCTCACCGGCAAATACCTTTCCGGCATACTGGCCATCGCACTGCCGAAAAAACGCACCCGGCCCACCAGCGGTCGCTGGCTCAGAATCGAAGGTGCATCCGGCAATAACCTGAAAAACGTCAATTTCAACCTGCCGGTAGGATTGTTCGTGTGCGTCACCGGCGTGTCCGGTTCGGGTAAGTCCACTCTCGTCAACGACACCCTCTACCATGCTGCGGCGCGACACCTCTACGGCAGCAGCGCAGAACCTGCGCCCCATCAGAGCCTGGAGGGACTGGCTTTCTTCGACAAAGTCATCAACATGGATCAAAGCCCCATCGGCCGCACGCCCCGCTCCAATCCGGCCACTTATACCGGCCTGTTCACACCGATCCGCGAACTGTTCGCCGGAGTGCCGCAGGCGCGCGAGCGTGGCTATGCGCCGGGGCGATTCTCGTTCAACGTCAAGGGCGGGCGTTGCGAAGGTTGCCAGGGCGACGGCATGATCAAGGTGGAAATGCATTTCCTGCCGGATATTTATGTGTCATGCGATGTGTGCCATGGCAAACGTTATAACCGCGAAACCCTGGAGGTTGAATACAAGGGCAGAAACATCAACCAGATCCTGCAAATGACCGTGGAGCAGGCGCATGACTTCTTCAGCCCGGTGCCGGTGGTGGCCAGGAAACTCGGAACCCTGCTGGATGTGGGACTCGGCTACATCACCCTGGGGCAATCCGCGACCACGCTTTCCGGCGGCGAAGCCCAGCGGGTAAAACTATCGCTGGAACTCTCCAAGCGCGATACCGGCCGCACTCTTTATATCCTGGACGAACCCACTACCGGACTGCATTTCCAGGATATCGATCTGCTGCTGAAAGTGCTGCACCGGCTGCGCGACCACGGCAACACCGTGGTAGTGATCGAGCACAACCTCGACGTGATCAAGACCGCCGACTGGATCATCGACCTCGGCCCCGAGGGTGGCGATGGTGGCGGCCAGATCATCGCCGAAGGCACGCCGGAAGAAGTGGCGGCGCAGCAGGCGAGTTTTACCGGCCATTACCTGAAGAGTGTGCTCAAGCTGCGCCCCGCTCGAACGGCCAATTCCAATTCCCCGGATAAATGAATCCGCGCAAACTCCTGCTCCACAGCTTCAATGCCGCCATCGCCGCTGCTGACCCGCTACTTGTCGTTCCCCGGAATTTGCCCAGACCCCCTCCTGCTGGCCGCACGCTGGTGGTAGGCGCGGGCAAGGCTGCAGCTGCCATGGCGCTGGCGGTGGAAAATCATTGGCCGGAAACTGCGGTGCTGAACGGCATCGTCGTCACCCGTTATGGCCACGGCATACCGACCAACAGGATCACAGTCATCGAAGCGGGGCATCCGCTTCCCGATGAGCAAGGCGAACACGCAGCCCGCAATATTCTTGCGGAAGTAAGCAAGCTTGGTGCGGACGATTTGCTGCTGTGCCTGCTGAGCGGCGGCGGTTCCAGCCTGCTGTCGTTGCCGCTAGCAAGTGTTGCGCTGCATGATCTCCAGGCTGTCACCCAAGAACTACTCCGCAGCGGTGCGACGATTCAGGAAATCAACACGGTGCGCAAGCATCTTTCCGTCATTCAAGGTGGCAGACTCGCAGCTTTCTGCCGTGCGCCGATACTGGCACTGGTGATTTCCGATGTGACCGGAGACGACCCGACTCATGTCGCTTCCGGTCCATGTGCGCCCGACCCTACCACCTACCAGGAAGCACATGCGATACTCGAACGCTATCAGATAAGCACGCCCGCAGCCGTGATGGACACCCTGCTCGCGGGCAAACAAGGCAAACTCACCGAAACACCCAAACCGGGCGACACTATCTTCGGCAAGGTGGAGAACCGTGTGATTGCCCGCGCGCATGATTCATTGGTAGCAGCGGGGGAATTTTTTCGCAGCCAGGGCATCCCTGCGGCAATACTCGGCGATGCGGTCACCGGCGAAGCACGCGCTGTCGCCAAGGTTTACGCTGCGCTGGCCAGGGAGATCCGCCGCTACGGACACCCATGGAAACCGCCGATAGTGCTGATTTCAGGCGGAGAAACGACGGTCACGGTAAGCGGCAATGGGCGTGGTGGGCGCAACGCAGAATTTCTGCTGTCGCTGGCGATCGAACTTGACGGCGTCAAGGATATTTACGCACTCGCCTGCGATACCGATGGCATAGACGGCGCGGAGCACAACGCCGGTGCAATTGCCGCACCGGACTCATTACCCCGTGCCCGGCAACTGGGTATCAACGCCGCAACTGCGCTCGCTGACAATGGTTCCTATACTTTTTTTAATCAGCTGGATGATTTGATCGTCACTGGCCCTACCCGCACCAATGTAAACGATTACCGGGCAATCCTGATTTTGTAGGGCTGCGGTGGCGAATAGAGTCCCGTGGACTTTGGCTGTCTTCCGCTTGTCACGAAACCGCAATAATGTTTTCATACTATTGCAACATCGAAGCAGAGAACCCTAACCAATTACAGGAAGAAGCCGATGGCAGCGACAATACTGGTAGTGGAAGATGAGCCGGCAATCCAGGAGTTGATCTCGTACAACCTGCGGCAGGCCGGACATGTCGTTTTTTGCGCAGAAAATGCGGAACAGGCCATGTCGGTAGTGAATGATGCGCTACCTGACTTGGTGCTGCTCGACTGGATGTTGCCGGGCATGAGTGGCGTGGAATTTGCCCGCATGCTGCGGCACTCAACACGCACCAAAACCATCCCCATCATTATGCTTACCGCCCGCGCCGAAGAAAGCGACAAAATAGCGGGGCTGGAAATCGGTGCTGATGATTACATCACCAAACCATTCTCACCGCGCGAATTGATTGCCCGGATTAAAGCGGTGCTGCGGCGGCGCTCACCGGAGGCGGCTGATGACATGATTGAGATTGGCGGGCTGCGGCTTGACCCAGCCACGCATCGCGTGACCGTAAATGATCAGGAAGTGGCGCTGGGACCCACCGAGTTCCGCTTATTACATTTTCTGATAACCCACCCTGAACGGGTGCACACACGTACGCAACTGCTCGACGGTGTGTGGGGCGACCATGTGTTCGTCGAAGACCGTACCGTGGACGTACATATTCGCCGCCTGCGCAAAGCACTGGAAACTGTCGCCAAGGACGAGTTGATACAAACCGTAAGAGGCTCGGGTTACCGCCTGTCCGACGCACGCACTGCAGGTATGGGATAATATGCTGATGGCAACCCATCTCCGCTTTACAGGATAATTCCCGTGTCGGGCTTCCGCCAGCGCCTCACCAGCATCATTCTGCTCACCATCGCAACCGCCGGCTTGTGGCTGATACTGGGGGCCGTCACGGCGCTGGTGTTTTACAGTGTTGCGCTGCTGCTACTGATTGTCCATCACCTGCGTCACCTCACAGCACTGGATGAATGGCTGCAAACCCCCGCACCCACTGCTGCCACGCTGCCTGATGCCACGGGCGCATGGGGCGACGTGTTTGCCCGCCTGGCGCGCCTCATGCGCAGCCACAGCCAAAGCCAGCAACAGTTGAGTACGGAATTGGAGCGCCTGCGGCGCGCCACCTCGGCGATGCCGGAAGGTGTGGTAATCCTGGATGAAACAGACCGCATTGAGTGGTGCAACCCGGTGGCCGAACAGCATTTCGGCATAGACTACAATCGCGATGCCGGTCAGCAAATCACCTATCTGGTGCGGCAGCCGCAGTTCGCCGGATACCTGGCCACGCGCAATTACAGCGAACCGCTGATAGTCCGGCAATCGCGCCAGCAGGAGCTGACCCTTTCACTGCAGTTGATACCCTACGGCAATAAACAGAAGCTGCTTATCAGCCGCGATATTACCCTTCTTGAGAGAGTCGAAACCATGCGGCGTGATTTTGTCGCCAATGTTTCGCATGAGTTACGTACGCCGTTGACCGTGATCGGCGGTTTCCTCGAAACCCTGTCGGAAGAAGATCAGACTGGTAGCAAAATCAGTAAGCGGGCACTCACACTGATGGCCGACCAGACCATGCGCATGCAACGTCTGGTAGAAGATTTATTGGCCCTGTCGCGACTGGAAAATACGCAGAATCCGGTACGCGAAGAAAGCGTCAACGTTGCTGAAATGTTACGCGAGTTGTATCACGAAGCGCAGTCCCTGAGTGCCGGGCGTCACCACCTCAACCTCAACCTCGATACCGATGCACAATTGCGAGGAAGCGCGGACGAATTACGCAGCGCTTTCAGCAATCTTGTCAGCAATGCTGTGCGCTATACGACCGACGGCGGGGAAATAATCCTGAACTGGGGAATTCATGACGGCCAGGGGCTATTCTCTGTGCAAGACAGCGGCATAGGCATCGAGCCCCAGCATCTGCCGCGTCTGACCGAACGTTTCTACCGGGTGGATCGCAGCCGTTCACGCGAAACCGGTGGCACCGGCCTGGGACTTGCCATCGTCAAACATGTACTGAGCCGCCACCAGGCGCACCTGGAAATCGTCAGCGAACCGGGCAAAGGCAGCCGCTTCAGCGCCCGGTTTCCGGCGAACCGGCTGATCATGCCGCAGGATAGTCCAGTATCCGCACTGCCCTGAAGCGGGCAACCAATTAAGCTGACTTTATCCTCATGCCCAAGCCACCCCTCGATCTCACCGAAACCCAAATCAGCAGCGTGCGCGTGTTTGATGGTCATCTGCTGCAGGTGCACGCAGACCAGGTCAGCCTGCCCGACGGCAAGCAGATGGTGCGCGAGTACATCACCCACCCCGGCGCGGTCGTCATCATTCCGTTGCTGGACAATGATGAACTGGTGCTGGAACGCCAGCACCGTTATCCACTGCACCGGGATTTTTACGAATTGCCCGCTGGAAAAATTGACCCCGGCGAAGATCCACTGGCATGTGCGCAGCGCGAACTGCTGGAAGAAACCGGTTATACCGCGGCGAACTGGCGTTATCTCGCCACCCTGCATCCCTGCATCGGTTATTCCGATGAAAAACTGGTGTATTACCTGGCGCAGGGACTCGTATTCCAGAACGCAAATCTCGATGACGGCGAACATCTGGAAGTGTTCACGCTGACATTGGTTGATGCGCTCGAATGGGTCAAGGCGGGAAAAATCACCGATAACAAAACCGTTTCCGGCCTGTTCTGGGCGGAAAAGGTATTGAGCGGGGAGTGGTGAGTGCCAGGCTTTATTCGGTAAAGAATTCGCGTACTTTGTCCATCCAGGATTTGGCGCGAGGACTATGACGGGAGCTGTCTTCCTGATTGAGGACTTCCAACTCCTGCAGCAGCTCTTTCTGGCGAGCGGTAAGCTTGACCGGCGTTTCCACTATCATGTGGCACAGCAGGTCACCGTGGGCATGGCTGCGCACACCTTTGATGCCTTTGCCGCGCAGACGAAAAATCTTTCCGCTCTGGGTTTCAGCCGGTATCTTTATTTTAGCGTGACCGTCGAGTGTGGGGATCTCGATTTCTCCGCCCAGCGCAGCGGTGGTAAAGCTGATCGGCATTTCACAGTGCAGATCGTTGTGGTCGCGCTGAAACACGGAGTGGGGCAACAGATGCATGACCACATACAGATCTCCCGCTGGACCACCGTTGACCCCGGCCTCGCCTTCACCCGATAAGCGAATACGATCGCCTTCATCCACTCCAGCGGGAATTTTCACCGACAGCGTTTTATGCTGCTTGACCCGCCCCGCTCCGTGGCACGTGCCGCAAGGACTGGCAACATACTTGCCATTGCCGTGACATTTGGGGCAGGTTTGCTGGATCGAGAAAAACCCCTGCTGCATCCTTACTTGGCCATGGCCATTGCAGGTAGGACAGGTGATGGGCGTGGTGCCGGCTTTGGCGCCGTTGCCGTGACAGGTTTCGCAGGCTTCCATCGTGGGAATGCGGATTTTAGTTTCAGTGCCGCGCGCAGCCTGTTCCAGCGTGACTTCCAGGTTGTAGCGCAGGTCTGCGCCACGATAGACGTTGGACTGTCCTCCTGCGCGCCCCCCGAAAATGTCACCGAAAATGTCGCTGAATGAGTCGGCGAATCCGTGCGCACCGCCACCGGCACCCGCGGTGCCGGAATCCACTCCGGCATGACCATACTGGTCGTAGGCGGTGCGCTTGCTGGTGTCGGATAGAATTTCGTAAGCCTCTTTGGCTTCCTTGAAATGCTCCTCCGACTTGGGATTATCCGGATTGCGATCCGGATGATATTTCATCGCCAGCTTGCGATAAGCCTTCTTGATCTCCTCTTCGCTGGCATCGCGGTTAATACCCAACACTTCATAGTAATCGCGTTTGCTCATATGATTTTCCTGTTGCCAGGGCACGATGCATGCCGCTGATTAAGCCTCCCAACGGAGGTGGCCACCTTGTCCGTTCTGCTCTCTCCTGTTCTCTACTGAGCAGGAGAATCACTGGAGATTAGCTCACGTTTAGCTTGTCCCGCTTTTTCCGCTAAATGCCAAAAACGCAGAGCACAGCGGAGAATTATTCAATCGCTTCTCCGCGCCTCTGCGCCTCGGTAATTCAAGCACATGCTTATTTCTTGTCTTTCACTTCCTCAAACTCGGCATCGACCACATCACCTTCCACCGGCTTTTCACCTCCACCACCTTGCGGCTCCGATCCCGCACCGGGCTGAGCCTGCTCCTGGCTATACATCTTCTCTGCCAGCTTGTGCGAAGCTTCAGTCAGCGCCTGGGTTTTTGCCTCAATGGTGTCCTTGTTGTCGGACTTGAGCGCCTCCTCGGCGTCCTTCAACGCGGCCTCGAGATTGAGTTTCTCGTTGTCTTCCAGCTTGTCGCCGTATTCTTTCAGCGATTTTCTCACTGAATGTATCATCGCGTCACACTGATTACGGGCAGTGACCAGCTCAAGCACTTTGTGATCCTCCTCCGCGTGGGCTTCAGCATCTTTCACCATACGCTGGACTTCTTCATCCGACAGACCGGAACTTGCCTGGATCTTGATCTTGTTTTCCTTGCCGGTAGCCTTGTCCTTGGCCGACACATGCAGTATGCCGTTGGCGTCGATGTCGAACACCACCTCGATTTGCGGCATGCCACGCGGCGAGGGGGGGATGTCGCTCAGGTTGAACTGTCCCAGACTCTTGTTGCCAGATGCCAGATCCCGCTCGCCTTGCAGGACATGGATGGTCACTGCCGTCTGATTGTCGTCAGCGGTGGAAAATACCTGCTGCGCCTTGGTCGGGATGGTGGTGTTTTTCTGGATCAACTTGGTCATCACCCCACCCATGGTTTCGATGCCCAGCGACAGCGGGGTGACGTCCAACAGCAACACGTCTTTCACCTCGCCTTGCAACACGCCGCCCTGAATGGCTGCGCCCATCGCCACTGCTTCGTCCGGATTCACATCCTTGCGCGGTTCCTTGCCAAAGATCTCCCTGACCTTGTCCTGCACCTTGGGCATGCGGGACTGTCCGCCCACCAGAATGATATCCTCGATGTCGGCAATGTTCACACCCGCATCCTTGATGGCGGTGCGGCAAGGTCCCACGGTCCGCTCGATCAACTCTTCCACCAGACTCTCCAGCTTGGCGCGGGTGATCTTGACCGCGAGATGCTTGGGGCCGGAGGCATCTGCCGTAATGTATGGCAAGTTGACCTCGGTCTGCTGGCTGGATGAAAGTTCGATCTTGGCTTTTTCCGCTGCGTCTTTCAGGCGTTGCAGTGCAAGCATGTCTTTTTTCAGGTCTATGCCGCTTTCTTTCTTGAATTCATCCGCGAGATATTCGATCACGCGCGAGTCAAAATCCTCGCCGCCAAGGAAGGTATCGCCGTTGGTGGCCAGCACTTCAAACTGGTGCTCGCCTTCCACTTCCGCAATCTCGATAATGGAAATGTCGAAGGTGCCGCCGCCCAGGTCATACACCGCCACCTTGCGGTCGCCCTCCTTTTTGTCCATGCCGAAAGCCAGCGCTGCTGCAGTCGGTTCGTTGATGATGCGTTTGACTTCCAGCCCCGCGATACGCCCCGCATCCTTGGTTGCCTGGCGCTGTGAATCGTTGAAGTAGGCCGGGACAGTGATGACCGCTTCGGTAACCGGCTCACCCAGATAGTCCTCGGCAGTTTTCTTCATTTTTATCAGCACTTGTGCAGAGATTTCCGGCGGGGCAATTTTCTTGCCACGAACTTCCACCCAAGCGTCATTGTTGTCAGCCTTGATGATGCTGTAGGGCACCATCTTGATGTCCTTCTGCACCATCTCCTCGTTGAAACGGCGACCGATCAGGCGTTTCACCGCAAACAGGGTGTTTTTCGGGTTGGTGACCGCCTGCCGCTTGGCAGAAGCACCCATTAGAATTTCGCCATCTTCCGTGTAGGCAACGATGGAAGGAGTAGTGCGCGCGCCCTCGGAGTTTTCTATCACCTTGGGCTTGCCGTTCTCCATCACGGCCACACACGAATTGGTGGTGCCCAGGTCAATGCCGATAATTTTTCCCATGATTTAATCCTTGTGAAAGTTTGTATTGATATTCAAAGTGGGGGTTCGGGCTGGAATTTCAAGCCTTCAAGATTCCTTGACTTTCGAAACCGTGACCAGCGCCGGGCGGATTACCCGGTCGTTCAGCATGTAGCCTTTTTGCATCACCCGCACCACGGTGTTGGGGGTCAGGTCTGAATCTATCGCACACATGGCCTGATGCTGATGCGGATCGAATTTTTCTCCGACCGGCTCAATCACCTTGATGTTGAATTTATTGAAAGCGGCAGCGAGTTGCTTGAGCGTCAACTCCATTCCATTCTTAAAGTTTTCTACTGTTGCATTTTCTACTGCCAGCGCGGCTTCCAGGCTGTCCATCACCGCCAGCAACTCGGTGGAGAAATTTTCGACGGCATATTTGTGTGCGTTGGCAATATCAACCTGAGCGCGCTTGCGTATATTCTCGGTATCAGCCTTGGCACGCAGCCAGGCATCGTGATGCTCGGCAGCATCAAGTTCTGCCTTCTTCAGCAACTTCTCCAGACTGGGCATGATTTCCACTGCTGGTTCCGCTGATTTGTTTTCGCTGGTTTCCGGCGTGCTGACCTCATTCATGGTTGCAGTCAATTCCGGCTGGTTTGTTTGCGGATTCTGTGGTTCTTGCATAGCCTCTCCTTGCTCTCCAGGTTTCCGTCCAGAGCATATTGGGATAGTTTTGCCGATTTCAAGTCTGGAAAAAAGAATTTAGTACGCGATGCAGAGATATTGAACCGCAGAGGCGATGCGGCATGAAAAGCTCACATGGAAGACAGCGGCAAATTCCTTTATTTGCCGATGTCATGCGCCAACTCTGCGGCCCTGCCGGTATAGTTTTGTGGTGTCATTTCCAGTAGGCGTGCTTTCTCAGCTTCCGGCACAGCCAGGCTCGCGATAAACTGGTGTAGCGCTTGTTTGGTAATACCGCCCTTGCCGCGGGTCAGTTCCTTCAGTTGCTCGTAGGGATTGGGCACGCCGTAACGGCGCATTACCGTCTGGATCGGTTCCGCCAGCACTTCCCAGGCATTCTCCAGGTCCTGCATTAACCGCTCCGGACTGGCTTCCAGCTTGCCGAGACCTTTGCTGCAGGAGTCGTATGCCAGCAGCGTGTGCCCCAGCGCCACACCCAGGTTGCGCAATACGGTGGAGTCGGTCAGATCACGCTGCCAGCGCGACACCGGCAACTTCTCGCTCAGGTGCCGCAACAGTGCATTGGCGACGCCCAGATTGCCTTCCGAGTTTTCAAAATCGATTGGATTGACCTTGTGCGGCATGGTTGATGAACCGACTTCGCCTGCTTTTGTTTTTTGCTTGAAATAACCCAGCGAAATATATCCCCACAGGTCGCGGTCCAGATCCAGCAGCACAGTGTTGACACGTGCATAAGCGTCGAGCAGTTCCGCAATGGCATCATGCGGTTCGATCTGGGTCGTATACGGGTTGAATTCCAGGCCCAGTTTCTCGACGAAAACCTGGGCAAATTTCTCCCAGTCAAAATCCGGGTAAGCAGCAAGGTGGGCATTGTAATTGCCGACCGCGCCGTTGATTTTGCCGAGTATGGCTATGGCAGACAGCCGCTCGGAGCCACGTTGCAGACGGTGGACAAAGTTGGCAAGTTCCTTGCCCAGGGTAGTGGGGGTGGCAGGTTGGCCATGCGTGCGGGCAAGCATCGGTACCGCCGCCAGTTGATGCGCCATTTCGCTGAGTCTAGTGATGATCTGTTCCAGCGCTGGCAGCAGCACCCGGTCGCGACTGTGCTTCAGCATCAATCCGTGAGAAAGATTATTGATGTCTTCCGAGGTGCAGGCAAAATGAATAAACTCCACGGTCGCGGCGACTTCAGCATTCTGCATCAAATGTTGCTTGAGCCAATATTCGATGGCTTTGACGTCGTGATTGGTGCGGCCCTCAATAATCTTGACTGCTTCGGCATCAGCTTCGGAGAAATTCGTCACCAGATCGTCGAGTTGTACGATGGTACTGGCGGAAAATACCGGCACCTCGCTGATGGCAGCTTCCCGGCTCAACGCTTTGAACCACTCGATTTCAATCTGCACACGATAACGGATCAGCGCATATTCACTGAAACAAGGCCGTAGTGCCGCAACTTTGCCGTGATAGCGACCGTCAAGGGGAGACAGGGCGGTGAGAGGAGATGGATTCATATTCTTGATTCTGCGGATTACGCATTTTAGCACAGGTAATTAGGCTTCCGACTTATGCCATGCAGCAGCGAAAGCCGGTATAATCCCCGGTTCGATTGGACTGCCAGCAAGGAAATACCATGAAGCTTGTCGGATCGCTCACCAGCCCTTACGTACGCAAAGCACGCATCGTTCTGGCAGAAAAACGCATCAACTACGATTTTACGGTGGATGTTCCGTGGAACGCGGACAGCCAGGTGCCGGATTACAACCCCTTGGGCAAGGTGCCGGTGCTGATCATGGAAGATGGAACTCCATTGTACGATTCGCGCGTGATCGTCGAGTATCTTGACAATATCAGCCCGGTTTCGCGTTTGATTCCGGAGTCCAACCGGCACCGCATCATGGTCAAACGCTGGGAGGTGCTGGCAGACGGAATCAATGATGCCGCCGCCACGATTTTTCTGGAACGCAAGCGTCCTGCCGTCCAGCAGAGTCCGGAATGGATCATGCGCCAGCAGCAGAAGGTTACGCGGGGACTGGAAGCGGCCGCCCACGAACTGGATACTAAAAAATGGTGTAACGGCAATGCCTACACGCTTGCCGATGTCGCATTGGGCTGCACACTGGGTTATCTGACTTTTCGTTTTCCGGAGGTCAAGTGGCGCACTGCCTTCCCTAACCTTGCCGATCTCGCCGACAAGCTGGAAGAAAGAGCGTCATTTGTGGAAACGGCGCCCAAAGGTTAATTACCGGTCGCATGGAGGGAATCTGCGGCACCCCCCTCATTCCCGGTATTTATCCTG
>Ga0209253_10000574_pt1 | contig 31768 bp, 28 predicted proteins | sample FrelakmetBRP12BR_FD_187145 | JGI IMG/M metagenome (GOLD analysis project Ga0209253, IMG submission 187145) | Freshwater lake sediment microbial communities from the University of Notre Dame, USA, for methane emissions studies - BRP12 BR (SPAdes)... | ecosystem: Environmental > Aquatic >... | reverse complement strand
GTGGGTGCTAACGGGGTCGAACCGCTGACATTCGCCTTGTAAGGGCGACGCTCTACCAACTGAGCTAAGCACCCCGCAAGCTTTATCGCCATAAACTTGATAAAGCCTAAAACTAACTGCTTTTATTGATTAACTGCTTAATCAATAAAGACCGCTAGTTTACAGCATCTTTTAGTGCTTTACCAGCCCTAAACTTAGGAGAATTCGCAGCTTTGATTTTAATTGTTGCGCCAGTGCGAGGATTACGGCCATTACGAGCTGCGCGTTTGCCTACGTAAAATGAACCGAAACCAATTAAAGTTACTAAATCACCTTTTTTAAGTGCTTTAGTGATAGCAGCTGTTGTGGCATCCAAAGAACGGCCAGCCGCAGCTTTTGAAATACCTGCTGCTTTTGCAATTTGATCAATCAATTCTGATTTGTTCACGAGTAATCCCCTCTAATGTTATTAACTAAAATAACAGGCGTATCCTGTTATGACTTTATATCAAGCCACAAAAGCCTCTGTCAAGGCTTTGCAGCCGATTTTATGCTATAAATGAAAATAAATATAGTTACCGGATAAAATTAATGCGTTACCGGTGCTTTCTCATCAGCAACTATTTCCGGAACCACTGCTGTAATTTCTACAGGTTTTTCTTCCAATGGTTGCGGCATGGTTTCCAAAGCCAACTCTAAAACTTGATCTATCCATTTAACCGGGTGGATTTGCAGACTATTTTTAATATTCTCTGGGATATCTACCAAGTCTTTTACGTTGGATTCAGGAATTAGTACTGTTTTAATGCCACCGCGATGTGCTGCAAGCAATTTCTCTTTCAACCCGCCAATTGCAAGCACTTCACCACGCAACGTTATCTCACCGGTCATCGCCACGTCGGCACGTGCCGGGATACCAGTTAACACAGAAACCAGTGCAGTCGTTAGGCCGATACCCGCACTTGGTCCATCTTTAGGCGTAGCGCCCTCGGGCAAGTGAATATGGATATCCTTTTTCTCGTAGAAATCTTCTGGGATGCCCAAACGCTTGGCGCGGCTACGCACTACGCTCATAGCTGCCTGCACAGACTCCTGCATCACGTCACCAAGTTTTCCTGTAGTGATCGTTTTCCCTTTACCTGGCAATAGCACAGCTTCTATTGTAAGCAACTCGCCGCCAACAGATGTCCATGCCAGACCCGTTACTTGCCCCACCTGATTTTCTTTGGCAGCGACCCCGTAATCATAGCGATACACACCAAGATATTTATCCAGGTTTTTAGAAGTGATGACGATTTTTTTAACCGCTTTTGCATCTGCGACACGACCGCTATTTTTAGCCTTAGTCTGGTTAAGCAGCAATTCTTTCACTACTTTACGGCATACTTTTGCAATCTCTTGCTCTAAACGACGAACGCCAGCCTCACGTGTATAAAAACGCACGATATCGCGAATCACTGATTCAGCAATACCAATCTCTGCCGCCTTAAGGCCATGTGCCTTAAGTTGTTTGGGCAACAAATACTTCATTGCAATATTGATTTTTTCATCTTCGGTATAACCCGCAAGACGAATAATCTCCATCCTGTCCAGCAATGGTGCAGGAATATTCATGGTATTAGCAGTTGCCACAAACATCACGTCTGATAGATCATATTCAACCTCAACATAGTGATCAGCAAATGTGTGGTTCTGTTCAGGATCAAGTACCTCTAACAATGCAGAAGATGGGTCGCCACGCATATCCTGTCCCATTTTATCCACTTCATCGAGTAAGAATAATGGGTTTTTCACGCCTACCTTGCTCATGCTTTGTAATACTTTGCCCGGCATTGAGCCTATATAGGTACGCCTGTGCCCACGAATTTCCGCTTCATCGCGTACACCACCCAAAGCCATACGAACAAACTTGCGGTTAACCGCTTTTGCAATGCTTTGTCCAAGTGAGGTTTTACCTACACCTGGCGGCCCTACCAGACACAAGATTGGGGCTTTAAGCTTACCTACACGCTGCTGCACTGCTAGGTACTCAACAATGCGCTCTTTCACTTTCTCTAATCCATAGTGATCTGCATCCAGAATTGCTTCGGCAACTTTTAGATCCTTACTGATTTTAGTCTTTTTCTTCCAAGGTAAGCCTACTAGAGTATCAATATAATTGCGCACTACTGAGGCTTCTGCCGACATCGGCGACATCATCTTAAGCTTTTTAAGCTCGGCATTAACTTTAGCCAACGCCTCTTTAGACATTCCGGATTCATTGATGCGCTTTTCAAGTTCATCCATCTCGACACTTTCATCTTGCTCGCCGAGTTCCTTTTGAATCGCTTTTACTTGTTCATTGAGATAGTATTCGCGCTGACTTTTTTCCATTTGACGTTTTACACGGCCACGAATACGCTTCTCCACCTGTAGAATGTCAATTTCCGACTCCATCAAGTGCAGCAAATGTTCCAAGCGCTCTGTCACGCTTAACATCTCGAGAATTTTTTGTTTCTCTTCAAGCTTCAGTGTGAGATGAGCAGAAATTGTGTCTGCTAGACGACCAGCATCATTAATGGTAGCAAGCGAAGTCAAAATCTCAGGTGGGATTTTTTTGTTCAATTTGACATATTGATCAAATTGCGTGAAAACCGTGCGCATGAGCGCCTCGGTTTCACTGTCATTCTCATCAGAATGCACAATCTTTTCGGCATTAGCCAAGAAGCACTCTTCTGTTTCGACAAAATCTGAAACACGTACACGATACAGACCTTCGACCAGCACTTTAACTGTGCCGTCAGGTAACTTTAGCATCTGCAATACAGTTGCCAATGTGCCGATTTCGTATAAGTCATCGGCATCCGGCTCATCTTTATTGGCAGATTTTTGTGCGACCAATAATATTTGCTTATTACCTTCAGAGGCAATTTCAAGCGCCTTAACTGATTTGGCCCGGCCTACAAATAATGGAATAACCAGATGCGGATATACCACTACGTCGCGCAATGGTAATAACGGCATCATGTCTTGATGAGTTTGAGATAAGTTGTCTGGCAAAGTCTGTTCAGTCATAAAATACTTTCTAATTCACACGGTAATAACTACCAATGCTTTTAAATTGGGAACATTCTTTGATACTTCAAGAGCTAAAGTAATTAAATAATTTGCTTACAGCCTAAGAAGTACTATAAACCACTCATTTTTATTTGCAATAGTCTTGTTGGATTAATGAGTTAGGGGAAATGATGTCTGATCAGCTGGCTGATTCAGCGACTTTCGGTGAATCCTGATAAATCATAATGGGCTGCGAATCACCTCTGATTGTACCCTCATCAATCACAACCTTGCTCAAATTCTCGATTGAGGGTAAATCGTACATGATCTCAAGTAGCGCATGCTCCAAAATCGAGCGCAGGCCTCGAGCGCCTGTTTTGCGCTCAAGTGCCTTCTGAGCAATTAGACGCAAGGCAGATTCTCTAAACTCAAGATCCACACCCTCCATTTTGAATAACTTAATATATTGCTTAGTCAGCGCGTTTTTGGGCTCAGTTAGAATCGTCATCAGCGCTTCTTCATCTAAAGATTCTAAAGTAGCTACAACTGGCAAACGTCCAATAAATTCTGGGATTAAACCAAATTTGATCAAATCCTCTGGTTCGACATCTCGCAGAACCGCACCTACCTCACGCAAATCATCTTTACTTTTCACTTCTGCGCCAAATCCGATGCCGCCTTTTTCAGAACGTCTACGGATCACTTTATCCAACCCATCAAACGCACCACCGCAAATAAATAGAATATTGGTTGTATCCAATTGCACAAACTCTTGATTAGGGTGTTTACGGCCACCTTGCGGAGGTACTGATGCTACGGTCCCCTCAATCAGCTTCAGCAAAGCTTGCTGCACACCCTCACCTGACACATCTCGCGTAATGGAAGGATTATCTGATTTACGTGAAATTTTATCCACTTCATCAATGTACACGATACCGCGTTGCGCCTTTTCAACATCATAATCACATTTTTGCAGTAGCTTTTGCATAATATTTTCAACATCTTCACCGACATAACCCGCTTCAGTCAAAGTGGTTGCATCGGCCATCACGAATGGCACATCCAAAAGGCGCGCTAATGTTTGCGCAAGTAAAGTTTTGCCAGAGCCTGTTGGACCGATCAGCAAAATATTACTTTTTTGAATTTCCACATCGTCTTTGACTGTGTTTTGTGAAATATGGTTATGACCAAGACGTTTGTAGTGGTTATAGACTGCAACAGACAGGTTTTTCTTGGCTTGTACCTGACCTATGACATACTGATCTAAGATGGCGCAAATCTCTTGCGGTGTGGGTAGAGACTTATCGGTAGACTTGATGTCGCTAAGGTTTTGTACTTCTTCTTTGATAATATCGTTGCATAAATCAACGCATTCATCACAGATGAATACTGATGGACCTGCAATTAATTTTTTGACTTCATGCTGGCTTTTGCCGCAAAAAGAGCAGTAAAGTAACTTTTCACCTTCGGCTTTAGTGGCCATGCAACTTCCTTAAATCTTACAAAACTGCCTTATATTAAGCCGCATCGCTGCGATTAGCAATAACCTTATCAATCATGCCGTATTTAACTGACTCATCTGCACTCATGAAATTATCACGCTCGGTGTCGCGATCAATCTCTTCGGCTGTTTTGCCAGTATGGTGAGCTAGAATTTCATTCAATTTTCCGCGTAAATACAGAATCTCTCTGGCATGAATTTCAATATCGGATGACTGGCCCTGAAAGCCACCGGAGGGTTGATGAATCATAACGCGAGAATTCGGTAAGCTAAAGCGCTTACCTTTGGCACCGGCTGCCAGTAAGAATGCTCCCATACTCGCCGCTTGACCGATGCAAAGCGTACTCACATCCGGCTTAACAAACTGCATGGTATCGTAAATCGACATACCTGCTGTCACCGAACCGCCAGGTGAATTAATATAAAGCGAAATATCTTTATCTGGATTCTCAGCTTCCAAAAATAACAATTGCGCAACAACCAAATTAGCAGTCATGTCGTTGACAGGACCTACCAAAAAAACCACGCGCTCTTTCAGCAAGCGCGAATAAATATCATACGAACGCTCACCACGGCCGCTCTGTTCGATGACCATCGGGATATAACCTAAACTTTGCGGATCGGGCATATTCCCCGTCAGAATGTCGCTCATACTGTTCGTCATTATTGGCCTGCCATTAACTCATCAAATTTGATTTTTTTTGCGGTTACTTTAGCCTTTTCAAGCACCCAGTTTACTACATTTTCTTCCGTCGCCAGTGCAGCCGGTTCATCCAGACGTTTCACGTCTGCATAATACCAATTAACCAACTCTTCAGGCTTTTCATAACTATTCGCAAAAGTATCCACCATCGCGCGCACCTGATCTGCATTGGCTTGCAAACTATTTGCATTCACAATCTCGCTCAAAATCAAGCGTAAAGTTGTGCTGCGTTTCGCTTGCTCCTCAAACATGCTTGGATCAAGCTGAATATCATTGGGATTCATGCCGCGCTGCTGCAAGTTTTGTGCGGCCATCTGCATCATGCGATTAGACTCTACACCTATCAAGGCCTTAGGAACCTCTAATGCTGACTCAGCAATCAATGCCTGAAACACGCTTTCTTTAACACGTGTTTTGACACGTTTTTCCACTTCCTGTTCAAGGCTTAACTTGATTTCGGCGCGCATTTTTTCAACATCACCTTCATCCACACCCAAACTTTTGGCAAACTCTGCATCAACTTTTGGCAATACAGGCTGTGAAACGCTGTTAAAAGTCACTTCGTAGCTTACTTTTTTGCCAGCAAGTTGCGCCGGGTTATGGTCTGCAGGATAGGTGATTTCAAATGTCTTGCTGCTACCAGCTTTGCCGCCAATAAGTTCGTCATCAAAAGCGGCAATACGATTTGGCTCACCCAATACAAGATCTATACCCTTGTCACCAGTGCTTTCTACAGCGTTGCCATCAATACTGGCTGTTAAGCTAACATTCACACGATCGCCTTTTTTGGCGGCACGTTTAACGGGTTCGTAGCTTACTCTCTGTTTCACCAACACATCGAGTGTTTTTTCAACGTCGGCATCAGTTACTTCCAAAGTTGGTTTTTCAAGCTTAATCTTGCTTAAATCACCTAATTTAACTTCCGGGAAAACTTCAAATGTTGCTGTATATTCAAAATCGGTTGCAGCCTCTGCAAAAGGCTTGTGCTCGATATTTGGGAAACCGGCCACGCGTAATTTATTTTCCTCAACCGCATTGCCAAAGCTGGTTTCTACGGCTTTAGAATACACTTCGTCTCGCACTTGATCACCATAGTGCTGATTCACCAAACCGATTGGTGCTTTGCCTGGACGAAAGCCTGCAAACTTTGCCGTGCGAGAAATTTGACTTAGCCGTTGTCTAATTTGATTCTCTAACGGTGCTAGCGGCACCTTCACTGTTATACGACGTTCTAAGTTACTGATTGTTTCAACAGATACTGCCATGTTGCATTTCCTGTAAAAGTTGCTTCCTAAAAATATAATAGAAAACGATTAATTGTTGATGGTGCGAAAGGAGAGACTCGAACTCTCACGCCTTGCGGCGCTGGAACCTAAATCCAGTGCGTCTACCAATTCCGCCACTCTCGCATTTGATTTAGGGTTTATACCCAAATCAATAAAACGCGTATTGTATCCCAACTTTACTTAATTTGATAAGAGAAAACCATCGCATCAAGACAAAAATTGCGCTTACACACACCAAGCACATTGACAAGCAAGCCTTACCAATAGCAAGATACAGGCTCGCACTCCATTTTAAAGATAAATTTATGCAAAACTCCACTCATTCTAATGAAAACAATATGCTGCGCGCCGAGCTCGAATTATTAATGAAAGAGCGCGAAACCTTATTGATTATCGCTGGTGCGGCTGCCGGCCTAATTGCCGAACTGAGCACACACGATTTGCCGATTCGCACTGTCGAAGCTGCCGATTTGTTAGCAACGACTATTAATAAACTTTCTGAAGAAACCTTACAGGACGCGCTAAGCTCAGTTCACGCCAGCATTGAAAATTAAGATGTAATGCGCTTGGTTACTTATCGTGAATTACATATCGCAATTTCATATAATGATCGTTACGCTGAGCTTGACCCTGCTTGGCACCGGCTGTGCCTACCAAAAATATCAAGCTAAACCACTGGATCCAGCACAAACCTCTGCAAAATTACTCACTAAAAATATCGCTAGTGAGGACTTTAAAGCTTATTTAATCAAACAAGGTTTTACAGAGAACCTATTACCTTTTGCCACTTGGGGTCTGAACGAACTAACCTGGTGCGCTCTGTATCACCACACGAAATTAGGGGTTGCTAAAGCCCAATTAGCGCTTGCCAATGCCAGTCTAGAAACTGCCGGCCAAAAGCAAAATCCGACTTTGGGCGGCAATATTGCTCGCAGCAACCAAGCCAATGGCGACATTCGGCCTTGGGCTTATGGTTTAAATGTGGAGATTCCTATCGAAACCGGCAATAAACGCCAGACTCGCATTGAAGAGGCGCAGCATTTAGTAGAAGTTGCGCGCCTGGATGTGGCAGAAATGGCTTGGCAGCTACGTAGCCAGATTGCTAAAGACTTATTGCGTTATCATCAGAATATCGCTATGACAGATGCACTAAAAAATGAATTGAGGATTCAAACCAAACTGGTTGATTTGCTTGCCAAGCGCCTAAGTCTAGGCGCAGTCTCCAGCACGGAGCTCAGCGCCGCAAAACTACGTCAGCAAAAAACACAATTTAGTTTAGCTAATGAACAAGCCAAGCTTATTGGAATACGCACGAATCTGGCTACAGATGCAGGTTTGCCGATAAAAAACTTTAATGACCTCATCCTTAAACCACTGAATTTAGATGAAGCATTGACTAAGCAATCAGCTCACTTAAATACTCCCGATAAATACAAAAATTTGCAAACAAGCGCCCTACTCAACCGCTTGGACATTCGCCGCAGCTTAGAAAAATACACCGCAGCTGAAGCAAAAATAAAACTGGAAGTGGCCAAGCAGACGCCCGACATTTCACTTAACCCCGGATTTGCATTCGAGTTTGGCGACAGCATTTGGTCGCTAGGTTTTTCAGCCTTGTTAAATTTAATTAATAAAAATCAAACTCTTATTGCAGAAGCCAAGCAACTTCGCGAAATTGAAGGTGCACAATTCGAAGCGCTACAGGCTAAGATTATTGGTGATTTAGGACAAAGCTTAGCTTCCTATGAAGCGAGCCTGGAAAATGTGCGCGGACTCAAAGCGCAGTTAGTAGAACAAACACTCTACACACAAAAACTTCAACGCCAATTTGATGCCGGTTTAATCGACCGCCTTGATTTGACGCAGAACCAGCTCAACACCAATTCGCTTGAACAGCAAATATTGGAAGCCCAATTTAACAATTTACACGCAGCATTGGCTGTTGAAGATATCATGCAACGCCCAATTTTTGACGATTTTTCTATGCCTACGACGATTTCAGCGAATGTGAACCATGAATAAGAAATTGACCATTATTATTGCACTGCAAGCCTTGCTTATCGTGACGCTTTTTTGGGTACTGGTATTTTATGGGCGTGATGAATACGAAGAATACCAAGCCGAGCAAGATGAGGAGATTGAAAGCCCTAGCCGTGTAAGCGAAAATGCTGGAATCAACATCGTTAGTTTGCCGCTCCCTACCCAACAAAATAGCGGTATTATCACTGCCAAAGTGAGCCCAGCAAAATTTCAAGGTGAAATTAAAAGCTTCGGCAATGTAGTTAGTATTGACAGCTTGACTGAGGCAAAAGCCAGATTCTTAACTTTGAAAACTGAAATTGCGCTTGCGCGTGCAGCCAGCATCAGCAATATGCAGCAATACCAACGACTTAAAGTACTAAATGCCGAAGATAAAAATGTATCTGACCGTGCATTACAAGAAGCGCTGGCAGCAGTAAACTCAGATAAGGCTAAAATTACTGCTAACGAACTGCAGCAAAAAAACCTGCAAACCAGCATGAAGCTGCAGTGGGGCGAAGTCTTGGCGAAATTGGCTTTTGAGGATAAATTGGCTCCACATCTGGCCAAACTGCTAGATAGAAAAAATGCGCTTATCCAAGTAAGCCTGCCTTTAAATATACCAACGCCCAAAATAGGCAGCAGCATCAATGTCACACCACTTAATGAATCAGTCACACCCATTAAAGCTGTTTATGTTTCGCCCGCTTCCACCAGCGATACTAACGGTTTCGGTAAGACATTTTATTACAGCGCCCCCGCAGAGCTACTGCGCATTGGTATGCGTGTCAATGTTGAAATCGACCCGAACGCAGGAGACACCGCAAACGGCATTATTATCCCCAGTAATGCCGTTGTATGGTATGCAGGCAAACCCTGGGCATATTTCAAACAAGGTAAGGATCAGTTTGTGCGTAAACCCATTTCAGCAGCTACTGAAGTAGCTGCAGGCTGGTTTAATCAGGGGATTGAAGCGAACAGCGAAGTGGTAGTAAGTGGCGCTCAACTATTACTTTCTGAAGAGTTCAAATACATGATTAAGAATGAAAATGAGGATTGATATTTCATTTCAATCCTTATTTCGGCGCAGGCTAACCTTTAGGTTAAGCGAAGCGGCTGTAGCCAAAACGAAGATTGATTTATCATGATGTCCGCCATCGTCCGCTTCTCCATTCGCTTCTATGGCGTCATTATCGGCTTGGCAAGCCTGGTGGTGCTTTACGGCATTTATAGCCTTACGCGAAGCAATCTGGATGTTTTCCCCGAATTCTCGCCCACACAAATCATCATCCAGACTGAATCTCCCGGTTTGTCTGCCGAGTTGGTAGAGAGCCTCGTCAGCCAACCCATTGAAACCAGCATTGCCGGCACTGTCGGCGTTGCGAATATGCGCTCGCAATCCATACCTGGGTTGTCCATTGTCACAGTGATTTTTGACGAAGACACAGATATCTACAGAAATAGGCAGGTTATCGCAGAACGCCTAAGCACCCTTGCCAGCCAGATTCCAAAAGGCATCACGCCAAACATTACACCACTCACTTCGTCTGCCAGCACGGTGTTGGGCTTTGGTGTCACTTCTAAAAAGCGCAGTTTGATGGAGCTCAGAACCATTGTAGATTGGACGATCACGCCGCATTTACTGGCGATTCCAGGCGTGGCAGACGTAAACGTTTTCGGCGGCGAAGTACGGCAATTTCAAGTGCAAATCGACCCAGAGAAGCTGGTACGCTATCAACTCAACATCAACGAAGTGGTTGCTGCCGCACAGAAAGCCACTGGCGTAAGCGGGGCTGGATTTATTCAAAACAGCAATCAGCGCATTATTGTAAAAACTGAAGGCCAGGCAACAACTGTCGCCACATTGGCCAAAGCAACTTTGCTGCATAAAAATGGCCTGAGTATTAAATTGGGCGACATCGGACGCGTTATAGAAGGTGCAGCTCCATCTATCAGCAGCGCTGCAATTAACGAAGAAACTGGTATTTACCTGTCAGTACAAGGTCAGCTGGGGGCCAATACCCATGCGGTTACTCAGGCAATTGAATCTGCGCTGCGAGAGCTGAAACCTACATTGGAAAACGAGCAAGTTACGCTACATGAAGGCTTGTTCCGCCCTGCCAACTTTATTGAAACCGCGATTAACGGCGTGCGCACCGATATTCTCATTGGCTCTATTTTGGTGATTACCATTCTATTTTTATTCTTGTTTAATGCACGTACCGCATTTATTTCTGCAACTGCTATTCCATTGTCACTACTGACCGCAATTGTGGTCATGAGCTACTTCAACATTGGCCTTAACATCATGGTGCTAGGTGGTTTAGCGATAGCATTGGGTGAAGTTGTAGATGATGCGATTATCGATACAGAAAATATCTTTAGGCGCCTGAAAGAAAATCGCCTGCTGGCAACGCCATTGCCAGTGCATAAGATCGTGTTTAATGCCTCTATGGAAGTGCGTAGCTCTGTGGTCTACGCCACGGTGATTGTGGCCTTGGTATTTATGCCGCTACTGACTTTATCTGGCGTGGCTGGCAAGCTATTTGCGCCACTTGGTATTGCTTATATTGCTGCCATTATGGCATCGCTTGTGGTAGCACTTACACTGACGCCAGCATTGTGTTATCTATTGCTTGGCAAAGCTGAATTGAGCAGCGAAGACTCCCCTATCATCCGGCATATCAAAAGCGGCTACGTTAAGTTTTTATACACGATTGAAAAACACTACAAACTAGTTATTAGCATCAGTTTTCTGCTGATCGCACTTGGCTTAGGCATACTGCCTTTATTCAAAAGCCAATTTATCCCGGCATTACATGAAGGCCATTTTATTATGCATATGACTGCCGTGCCCGGCACATCTGAGCTGGAGTCTATAAGGCTTGGCAAACAAGTCTCAAAAACCATACGTAATATCAAAGGCGTAAAATCTGTCACGCAATGGGTAGGCCGGGCGCCCAACGCTGCAGATACTTTTGGTACGCATTACAGCGAATTTGAAATCGAAATCGGCACGCTTTCTGGAGAGGAACAAAACCGCATTCTGGCAGATATTCGCGAAGAATTAGCTGGCGAAGCCGTGGATAAAGATGGTGACGGCGTTGCAGAAATTGGCTTTGTCGGCGTAAACTTTGCTATCAACACCTTTCTAACCGAGCGTATTGAGGAAACCATTTCAGGTTATGCTGCATCGACTGTCATCAATATCTATGGCAACGATTTGGATGCGCTTGACCGCGATGCGCAAAAAATAGCCGACTTGGTATATAACACCAAAGGTGCAACAGATGTGCTGGTACAATCGCCGCCAGGCACACCAGAAGCCGTGATTAGACTGCGTCCGGACAAGCTTGCTGTTTGGGGGTTACAGACTAGCGATGTATTGGACACCATCCGCACAGCCTATGAAAGTGTGCCGATTTCGCAGGTATATTTTGGCAGCCGTGCAGTGGGTTTAAGTGTAGTGCTAGAGGAAGAAGCACGCGATGACATTGGCGATATTGGCAATATTCCACTATTTAACCCTGAAGGCAAAATTTTACACCTGAAAGATATTGCGTTTATCTCACAGGAAAATGGCCGCTCAAAAATTCTGCATGCGGGTGCAAAACGCATTCAAACCGTAACCGCCAATGTGCAAGGACGGGATGTAGAAAGTTTTAATCGCGAATTGAAGAAACGTATCAAAAGCGAGATTAAATTAAACGATGGCAGCTATCTGGAATTTACAGGTGAGGCCGAGGCCAACGCACAATCACGCGAAGATCTGATCGTGCATTCATTATTGGCTGCTGTCGCAATATTCCTCATGCTATATATCGCTTTTGGAAGGTTACGTAATTTGCTGCTTACCTTTGCCAACCTGCCCTTTGCCTTGATTGGCGGAGTACTGGCAGCTTTATTTACCGGCGGCTGGATTTCACTAGGGTCACTGGTAGGATTTGTGACTTTGTTCGGCATTACGCTTCGCAACTCCATCATGATGGTGTCGCATTTCCAGCATTTAGTGGATGAGGAAAACTGCTTATGGAATCTGGAAACCTGCATCCGCGGTGCAACTGAGCGCCTGCCTTCTATATTGATGACTGCATTGGTTACCGCATTAGGCTTATTGCCGCTGGCTGCTGGCAGCGGTCAGCCCGGACGCGAAATTGAAGGGCCAATGGCTACGATTATTGTGGGCGGCTTGGTAACATCGACCATCCTTAACCTGTTGATTTTACCGACAATTATGCTGCACTTTGGGCGATTTGAGAAACAGATCCAAGATTAAAAACGGCTAATCGTATTTAATATATTTGAACCTTACATCATCATTTGGCGTACCTTCCAGCGCACCACCTTCCAGCGCGGGCTGCCAGCCAATCACCTGCTCGATTTTTTTTGCCAACTCAAAATCTTTATCGGTAATGCCTTTGGCATCATGCGTACACAGTTTCACAATCACAAATGCGTATGAAACGGTTAAATCGGGATGATGCCAGGCAGCCTCAGCCAAATGTCCTATTGTATTCACAACCATCAGCGTGGCTTTCCAGCCGCTGGTTTTGTATTTGCGGCGTATCCAACCGTTTTCCAAATACCAGTTTGGAAGCTCGCTTTCGAGCCTTGCGATTGTCTCTTGCTCTATATAGACTTTAGCAGTCATGGTCGTCAGTCAATGAATTGAAGAAGCCACTTTTCCAAGCGTTTCCACATCCACGCCCTTTTCAAAATATTTGAAATCCGTTTTTTTTACCACCCAGGGTGAAAATGGTTTATTTAGTATGAAATCGCTGAAGGCTTCATCTACCAAGCCGCCTTTTGTCATCACTTTAAGGCTAAGCTCATTTTCATTGGGTTTGTCGGATTTCAGCAAAATGAGGTGTTTTGCATCCAGCTTTTCTGCCAGCCAGGCTGCCAGGCTGTCTGAAGTCACATCCCAGCTTTGCGGGATGGAATCATCTGCAAGCACCATTTTGCTTGGTAGCCAGACAATGGCACGATGTTGCCATGTACGTTCGGCAATCTCCAGTTCGCTGCTGGCGGTTGCCAGCAACGGATTTAAATTGGCAAGCAATAATCCGAATTGATCCATCGCCAGTACTGCCAGCCGATGTGCACAGGCATCGCTGATTTTGGATAATTTTTGTGCCTCTCGCACTGCATCGGCAAACACGCCGCCGCCAGGCACGATGATAATGTTTCCATCACTAAATTTTACAAAAATTTTTAGCCAACGTTCTAACTCCGGCGAGCCTAATAAACTACCGCCAATTTTAACAACCCACATGGATGCTCCCTTAAATAGTTTTTCCATTGTGGACCTGATTATTCCTTTCGACTCAAGTGTTGAAGGCGAAATTCCGGTGTCTTGTTATTCTTCATTGTTACTCTTAAATATGACCAGGTTCATATTCTTTTCATAGTTAAGAAGCTTAATCAGAGCCTCGTAAAAAACTTTATTATTGTTGTGAAACTGGACGCTTTATCCAGCGTTTCAGCGTATTCTTTTGATACATCTGAGTCTGCCACTATACCGCCTCCCGCATAAAAACTTAACATGTTTTTACAAATAATTGCAGTACGAATCGCAATGTTTGTATCCATATCGCCATCAAAGCCAATATACCCGATCGCGCCGCAATATAAACCGCGCCGATGCGGCTCCAGTTCATCGATAACCTGCATGGCACGTAATTTGGGGGCTCCTGTAATTGAGCCGCCAGGGAAGCAATCTCTGAGCACATCGACAGACGTTTTGCCAGACTTTAATTTGCCCACGACAATACTCACCAGATGATGCACATTAGCGAAACTTTGCAGTTGAAAGAGCTTATTTACTTTTACACTGCCAAGCTCACAAGTCTTGCTTAAATCGTTACGCAGCAAATCTACAATCATCAAATTCTCTGCTTTGTCTTTCAGGCTTGTCTGCAATATCTGCGCGTTTTTTGCATCCTGCTCTGCATCCGCCGATCTGGGCTGTGTGCCTTTAATGGGGCGGGTTTCTACATGATCTTTGTTGGTCTGCAAAAATCGCTCAGGCGAATTGGAAAGCACTTGAAAATTCTCATGCGCATCTAAAGGTAGCTGCATGAAAGCCATAAATGGCGCAGGACTAATCTCGCGTAATTTTCGGTACATCAGCCAGCTATCCCCTTCTACTTGTGCAGAAAAACGTTGCGCCAGGTTCACCTGGTAACAATCGCCCTCAGTAATGTAAGTTTTGATTTTGGCAAACGCCTGTTTATATTGCAGCTCGGATAAGTTTGAAGTGACAGGCGTGTTAACCTCAAATTTATTCTCTATCGAATATGCTCTGGAAGGCTCATCAAATAAGGCTTGCAGAGCATGCCATTTTTCTATTGTTTTTGCATCAAATCCGTGTGAAACCAATGCGCTGCGCTGTTCACGGTGATCTACCACGACCGCCCAATCGTAAATGCCGATCATCATTTCCGGTATTTCCACTGCTGGAACAGCATTGCATGGCAGTTTTTCGATACGACGCGCCAAATCGTAAGCGAAATATCCCATGGCGCCGCCTGCAAACGGCATTTCCGTTTCAGGTGCCTGATATTGACCAAGAATACTTTTTAACAAAAAGAATGGATCTTCTTCTGAAATCTTGACCATGCCATTTTGCGTGATGACAGTCTGGTTGCCCTGTGTCACCAGCGTTATAAACGGTTCGGCCACCATGATGTCATAGCGCCCATATTGGCTGCCTGCCTTGCCTGTGGTTGGATCAATCATTTGTCCGCTATCCAGCAGCATTGCCCAGCGCTGGTGCACAATGTGCTCAAACAAACGTGCGCTGTCGTGATAGTAGGCAAGCTCGTGTTTCAATATAGTCATTGTTTCATCGCCAGGTATGCAACAGCATAAGCAGGTAAACAAACCTCTAAATCATGTTCTAGGCATGAATCTGCACGGCCTGGAAGGCTCATGGATATTGGTTTACAGACATACTTAAAGTCATGCCCCAACTCTTCCGCTAGCGCTTTTACCAAAAAACTGCCCGCGCCCGCGCCAATGACCGGCACACCAGGCTTAAGGTGTTTCAACATCGCCGTTTTTATTTGATTCAATTGCAAAGTTCTGCAGGTATCCGCCAAGTTCTTCCAAGTTTGTATCGGCTTATCCTCTGCATCATATCCAATCATGCGCGCCATTCTCCGTGCTGACTCCCACTCTGTTTTACCCTTCCCGTCTGAGGTTTCCGCCATATCTGATTCGGGCAAAAGTTCGCCTGTGAGGCGATACACATCAGCCATGGTAGCGAAATTTTCGGCTGCCACGTTACTCTCTGCGCCCTCAAAAGGTAGCTTTTGCGCCAATGCCATCACCGGCGTGCGTACCACGCCCGTATAAACCAAGCTGTCATCCTGCATACGGCTGGCATCACTAAAGCTTGAGTTTTTCACCTTACCCGCCCCAATCGCGATAATATCAGTGGTCGTGCTGCCGATATCCACCAATAACGCGTCTTGCACATGCATTGCAAGCGCGCTGGCACTTGCATGCCAATTGACCGAGGCGATAGAGGCAGCGGCACCTGAAACACGTGATAGCGTCACAAAACCCTCATTTGCGGCATAAAACAAAGTTTCTTTGCCAAGTAATTTTTCTGCCAAGTTTGAAATATTAATCACGCCATCATGTCGGCTGGTGAATAAATCCACCAGCTCACCTGTCATGGTTACCGCATGCAAAGCTTCAGAAGGTGCTATTTTGAAGGCTGTCAGGGCATCTTTCACTGCAGATTCCAATTGATTCAGACCTTTCCAGAGTTGGCAAGGTAGTTGTAAAATATTAACTATTTCGCCTTTACCATCCAACAACACAGCTTTTAAATGTGCGCCGCCGATATCCCAGCCAGCGATAAAAGGCTTAGACATAAACGGTTACTTCATTTTGCTGCAGTTCAGGCCAATTAAAGTATGACTGAGTGAGTGTGCTGATAATCAGCTCGGCAGGATTCTCTCCTGTGGCTTCATGCAGGCCCACATAGCTCGTGGTAAGCCGCGGATTGATTTCCACGACGTAAATTTCATCATTATCTACAATGACATCAATACCTACATAGCCCGCTAAATCCGGAAAAGCTTTTGCGACTTGGTTCGCAAGCAATTCAAATTGCGCCCAGTATTCGCGCATACCATTGATGACACTGCCTTTGTAGCTCACCATATGATTGTTGATCTTGATTATCTGCGTATTGCAACTTAACAGCCATGCTTTGCCATTTTTCATCACACAAGAAATGCTCGCTGGCTCGCCTGGCTGATAGGCTTGAATCACATGCGTGAGCTGTTTATCGTTCAGCTCAATCCAATCCTGCAGGTCGTCCGCATTATTAAACCATGCGGTGTCGCTGCAACCCGCTCCATCATTAGGCTTTGCCAACCATATCCAATGACTTTTTGGCCAATTGTCAAAAGTGTAGGTGGGTATCGTGGCGATGCCCGCTTCTTCTAGAGCCAGACAAGTCGCCATTTTTTCGCTGGTAATTTTGATAGAGGCAGGCCCGCAACCTAATACCAGCTTGCCTTGCAGGGTAGCCATTTGCGTTAAGTAATGCAGCACTCCGTCAGTTTCCGGTGCGATTAACCAGACCGCATCTGCAGCTTGTATTTGTGCTTGCCAAATTTGCCATATATCATCATTTTCATTGACTTCCAAACATGTATTGCAATGCTTTGGTTTGCTCAAGCGCGTATCTACAGTGGTAGAAATACTGTAAGGCAAAGATGCCAAGTCGTGCAGCAATGCATTGCGCATCTTGGCACCTTCATTCGCGAGCGATTCCGGCAGAAGCTCCGCACACAGGCCGCCGCCGGTGATAAACTCACATACAAATATTTTTTCCAAATTATGTTTTTTGAGTTTAATAATGCAAATAATCCCTGTAATTGATTTATTAGATGGTGTTGTCGTCCATGCAAAAAGAGGTGAACGACAACATTATCAGCCAATAAATTCTTTACTTATCAATTCAAGCAAGCCATTGGATATTGTGGCGGCATTGCTTGATTACTACCCGTTTCAGCAGCTCTATATTGCAGATTTGAACGCCATACAAAAACTAGGCGGACTTTACAAAAGCAACTATAAAATCGTTGAATCAATAGCGCATCAATTTCCAAATCTAAAGTTGTGGATAGATGCCGGTATCAGCAATCTAACCGAGCTGAATATCTGGAACAAGCTCCATTCTAACTTGATTTTTGCCAGTGAAAACTTTTCCGGAATGGGAAATTTTATATCACTGAAAAATCAGCAAGGTTCAGATTTTGTTCTGTCTTTAGATTTTATGTCAACAGGCTACCAGGGGCCGACAGAATTATTACAAGACAGTGCGTATTGGCCAAACGATGTGATTGTAATGACGTTAGCAAATGTGGGAGCAAACTTAGGGGTAGACGCAAGTTTAATCAATAAAATTATTAGGTGTTCTGCTGGCCTGAATGTATACGCGGCAGGAGGTGTGCGTAATCCCGATGATTTGCTTGAACTCAAGAATATAGGCGTACATGGCGCCTTAATTGCTACTGCCCTACATCAAAAACAGCTTTCTTATCAGCAACTCGCTCATTTTAATAAATAAAACCCGAGCAAGCCCGGGTTTAATTTTCATACAGCCAGATTACTCAAGGTTTGCATGGATCGCACGCATGCCTTCTTCAGTTAAACCTTTGGTATGCACTATCTCAGAAATAACAGCCTCTAAGAAAATCAAGGCAGATAACTCAAATTGCGCACCCATTGGCATGCCGTGAGTTAATGGGAAGCTATTATCATTACCAATTTGAATGTTCAAATCTGCCACTTCTGCCATCGCTGATTTCGCTTTCATTGAAACCACCGCCAGCTTGGCGCCTACTGATTTTGCCTTTTTAACAAAAGGCAACAAAGTTTCCGTGCCGCCAGAACCTGACACCAATATCAACAAATCACCTGCCTTAATAGCTGGCGTGACGATTTCGCCAACCATGTTCACATTGTAACCGCTATGTACTAAACGCATTGCGAAAAAACGTGAGACCAAGCCTGAACGGCCTGCACCGCCCACAAATATGCGTCCAGCGTCATCAACCAGTTTCATTAATTTTGCTGCGTAGCTTTTGTCAGTCTCAGATAAAATCGTTGTGAGTCTGTCTAAAATTAGTTTTTGATGGTCCATATTAAATATCCTTTTTACCCATTTGAAATAAAAAAACCCGACACATTGCTGAGTCGGGCTTTTAATTGCTCATATCAATAATTACTTATTGATAATGTTAAATTAAGCGTGAGCGATTTTTGTGATTTCAGCAGCAGAAGCAGCTGGATCAGCAGCACCGTAGATAGCAGCGCCAGCAACGATGATTGAAGCACCAGCGTCACGTACTTGTGCAGCTGTAGCAGCTTTAACGCCACCAGCAACAGAGATCTCAAGACCTAAATTCAAACCAGCAACCATTGCTAAGTCAGCAAATGGTGTTTGGCCTGCAGCTTGTTGGTCCAAGCCTGTGTGCACGCCGATGATGTGCGCACCTAATTTAGCAACTTCTTGTGTACGTGCTTTTTTGTCAGCCACGTTGATCAAGTCAACTTGAGCTTTTTTGCCGTATTTGTTAGCAACGTCGATTACACCTTTGATTGTACCGATATCTGCGCAGCCTAATACTGTACAGATGTCGGCACCAGCTTTGTAGAATGGCTCAGCTTCGTAGAAACCAGCATCCATTGTTTTCAAATCAACCAAGATTTTGTTGTTTGGGAATTTAGCACGTAATGTTTCAAGTAATTTGATACCGTTGTGCTTAATGCATGGTGTACCGATTTCTAAAATATCAACGTGCGGAGCAACAGTCGTTGCCAATGCAACAGTTGCGTCAAAATCTAGTGAATCTAATGCCATTTGGGTTTGTGCCATGGTAACTTCTCCGATTAAAAATTTTTATTAAACTTACTATTCAAAACCAAAATACTTAGAGTATTTGATTAAATTTTAGTTGTAACTATTTGATTAGTTACAATATTTGCTACTTACTTACAACAAAATAACGATGCTAGCTACCTTAGAAGCAAAGCTTATATCGGTGTTTAGCGAATTTGAAGCTGGACCTTGAATCTTAAGGGCACAGCTTCATATTGTCAATGTTAAACCACAATTAACCTTAACTTTATTAGTATTTAGTTACGGTTAAATGACAACTTAACTATTACAGTTTGGCAGCCAAAGCAACTTCAAGCTTGATCTGATCAGCAACAAAACCACGGATACCTTCAGCCAATTTCTCTGTCGCCATCGCATCTTGGTTTAATTCGAAGCGAAACTCTTCCTCTGTCATTTTCGCTGGAGGTGTTTTAGTTGCACCAGTGTCTTTTAACACTTGCACTAATGTGCCTTCAGTAGCCGCTAAGTCTTGTAACAAGTTTGGTGATACTGTTAGGCGATCACAACCAGCCAAGGCAATCAACTCGCCAGTGTTACGGAATGAAGCGCCCATCACCACTGTTTTGTAGCCGTGCTCTTTATAGTATTTGTAAATAGCGCGCACAGAAACTACGCCAGGGTCTGTTTCTTGTGTGTACTCAACACCTGGGTTTTTCGCTTTGTACCAGTCTAAGATACGACCTACGAATGGCGAAATCAAGAATACACCAGCTTCAGCACATGCGCGTGCCTGACCGAAACCGAATAACAATGTGAGGTTACACTGAATGCCTTCTTTTTCAAGAATTTCACCCGCCTTTATGCCTTCCCATGTTGAAGCTAATTTAATCAACACACGGTCTTTGCCTACACCTGAGTCAGCGTAAAGTTGAATCAATTTACGGCCTTTAGCCACCATCGCATCCAAGTTGAATGATAAACGCGCGTCCACTTCAGTTGAAATACGGCCTGGCACTACTTTAGTAATTTCTGTACCAATCAACACAGCCAATTTGTCTGCGGCATTATCAATTTGTTGTTCTTTAGTACCGCCTTGAGCTTTTGCATAAGCAATAGCCGTTTCAATTAATGTCGCATATTGTGGCAACTGACTCGCCTTTAACACTAATGATGGATTAGTTGTAGCGTCTACTGGCTTGACACTTTTAATTGCTTCCACGTCGCCTGTATCGGCCACGATTGTAGTCATTGCTTTCAATTGATCTAATAAATTTGCCATTGCATCCTCCTAAAAAATTGGTTTTTTACTCTTGTATAAATCTAGCTTTATATTGTAACTTAAAAACATGAATTTCAATATGTTTAAACTTACATTAAGTTATGTAAAAACAAGGTTGCAACCGTTAAATCGGCACTGGTACCGGGATTAAGTCCGCGCTTTTTAAGTGCCTCGTCAAACGTTAGCAACGCTGCCTGATAGTTTTTCGGATTGTACATTTTCAAAAACGCTGCCTCATGTGCGACAGCCTCTTGCTGCAACAGTCTGGCGATGGTTTCACCATATTTACGCGCGACATGGCTATCTAAAAAACCTGCCATAAAATGCAAATGTACCGCCGTAACTGACCAAGCCGGACGTTGCCACTGCATCAACATGTGCTGATAGCGCGCCAAACCGTTTGCAACATCCGCAAAACCATTACGATACTGCTGGGCGATCATATCGTACGGTGCCGCTGCCTGCATAGCGTGCAGCAGTGTACAGCCAGCAGGTTTATGCACATCGTATTGTGCAACCTCACCCAAGCCGGCAGGATTTGCCAGACGTATTGCAGCAAAAACAAGTTCAGCGTCATCGACATTTGTGCCGGCAAGCACACCCGATACTTTTTCGATAAGAGAATCGGACGTTGGCTGTAAAGCCGCATGTATCAATGGCGCGCAAAGTAAAATTACGCCTAGATTCGTATTACAGCCCACTACTTTTTGTGTCGCTTCAACGCTCGACAAAATACGCTCGCCCAAGCTCAGATCAGGCTGGGCAATTACCTGCGAAGCGGCATCGGCACTTAGAACAAAATCCTGCACCGTCATGCCATGACCGTCAGAAAAAATATGCACATTACCAGGCTTTATTGCCTCAAGCTCTGCTATACAAGCCGCTTTGAAGGCGTCTGCCAATTGCTGGTTCAGTCTCATGTTATTGAATATGTTTTAAAAAATCATCTGCAAGCACTTGCGCAACATCCACTGATGCAACCCCCTGTAAGCCACGCCAGGCGGGGATGCTGTTTACTTCCAGCACCCACAATTCCCCTTCGCGATCACGGATTATATCTATGCCGCAATATGCAATATCTAACACTTTGGCTGCCTGTACAGCCAGATTCATCACATCACTTTCATCTGAAGCCTCACATTGCGCACCTTGTGCCACATTGTGCAACCAATCCGCCCCACTGCGACGCATGGCAGCAATCGCGCGGTTATTTACCACAAACACACGATAATCATGCGGCGCTTCAATAAATGTCTGCAAATAAAACACACCGTCGACAAAGCTATCCATCGGCAAAGGTAGTGCAGTTCGCGCATCAATCAACCGTACGCCCTGTCCTTGCGAACCAAACAAGGGCTTGATGACTAATTGTTGATTGTTTTTTGTCTCGGCCTGAATAACTGAATGCGCTTGCCGTCGTGATTCGCACACCCAGGTATGCGGCGTTGCGATGCCTGCCTGGTGCAGCAGGAAGCTGGTCATAGCCTTATCAACAGTACGCTCGATTGCTCTGCCGTCGTTATAAACTTTCGATCCTTGGAGTTTTAGCATGTGCAAAATATTCAGGCGTGTCGTGACCTGCTGCAGCGTGCCGCCAGCTATGCCCCGCACGAACGCCGCCTCAGGTAATCCATCAAAACTGGGAATACTAATTTGCGGTTTATTGCCTGAAAGGTCAATTGCACAATCTTGTAATGATACAAAAACCGCCTCTATGCCATGCGTTGCAAGCGCCCTGGTTAGTTGCTCGCCATGCCATCCGGCATCATCAGTAAAAATCGGGGTACGCAATTAATATTTTACATTAAAATAATTAAATATCTAATTGAATTTATTATTAAAAGACTTTTCAATTAATTGGTTATTGAACTCACCGCCAATAAAGCTATTACCCGTTTCCAGATTGGTAATTTTGACTTTTGCGGGTGAAAACAGCATCGGGTCAATCTTGTAAAAGTCCATATTATAAGATTTAAATACTTCAGCAAAAGTTTTCCCGTAATCTTTCGATGCGCTACTGGGTAAATTCTGTGCCAATTTATTGGCTTCATCATCACTGCATTTCACATTCAGCTGCACCAATCCTCCAAATAAAATCGCATCGTTAGTACGCCCCATCGCCGTCATGAAATCTTTGGCCACGGGTGGCAAAATAGCTTCGCCGCTGCCATTGACAATATTCGCAAGCGGAAAATGTAGCGTATGTGCCTTATGTAGCGCGACTTCCAAAACGCGCCCCACGATTTGCACTACCCCGGCAATACTGGTTGTCGGCGTCAAAATCAGTGTTAAATTTTTAGCTCCCACGCCAGTATCACGTACAATCTTTTCGATAACTTCCATCGGCGGAATCTTATCCGTTTCCAGCACCAATACTGTTTTTTGAGGTGCATCTTTATAACCAAGCTCTTTAAATAATTCCTCCCGCTGCGCGATTGCACGTGCAGGGCCAGATCCCAGCGAAAAGAATTTTTCATGGCCAAGTGCCCAGCCTGCATATTGGCTACCAAGACACGCCAACACAGGGTTTTCTGTCTGTACCTTAATACTTGATGGCCAGTCCTTGAAAATCGAATGATCGCACAATTCCACTTTACCCAAACCGCCCATGCAGATTTCCGCAATCAATCTCCCGGCTTCGGCACTGCCTGCATGTTGAATACCAGCGTCTATAATCGTCGCTCCAGATTCATGTGCTAACACACCCAATTGCAATGCAGCAGCTTTTTCAACCAACTGTTGCACCAATGAGCTGGAAAGCTCACTAATGCTAGGCCACAGGGTAGTATTTAATTCAGTCATAACGTAGCATCTCTCTTAATTTTTGCATCCGTAGTAACAGCAGTGCATGTGCCGAGTCAGCACTTTCCGCCTCTGCAAACACCGTACAAACTGGTTCGTCTTCGGCAATCTTAATGCTGGAATCCCCGCTAATTATAGCTGGAATATCAGCCACCCAGTCAGGCCAGATAAAATCGCCTGGAATTTCTAGCGTACCATTCGCATACAAAATCATTTGACCTCGCGATAACTCATTTTCCTCTAAATTTTCAACCCTTCTGTCCGTGCAGCTTTGTAAATGAAGCGGAAACAGATTTTCATAAAGCTGAAAAGTCGCGCTTAATCTTGGGTTTAATTCTAAAATAAATAACGTTTCGCCATCTAAAATGGCATCCAGGCTATTGATACCATGCAAATTTAATGCAAGAGTCAATTGCTGTGCCGCACGTTCAAAAGCCTTATGAATGTTGAGTGGTAAGGTAACTTTACTCACCGCGCCAGCAAATCGGTACGGCATATTTTTCATTGGCGCCACATATTGCTGGTTGAACCCGATTGTTCGCACAGATTTTCCATCCACTACAAACAGCATGGATATAGGCATTCCAGCATGTTTTTTCTGATAATAGCCATGCAGAAAACAGTCCTCTTTATTGACTGAATTCGCAGGCCTGATGTGCGTGCCACCACTGCCGCCTAACTTTTTTGAAAGCCAGTTTTCGATATCCTCAGGGATATCCAAACATACCTCAGGATGTACAATCTGGAGCGCATCCAGCAGTTTAAAGAAGCTGAAATCTTTTGCTGCGCGCATCACCTCAGGTGAATTACCGATTAAAGGCACGCGCGAAGCGACCCAATCTAACATGTCTGGCGTAGCATCAAACAGGCTTCCATACAGAAAGCCGTCAATAGCACCCATGTCTATTTGCTCAAAAACATGCTTAAAATCATTTGCATCTACGACCTGCCCACGCATTTTTAATCTGAAAGTCTGCGCAGCCAAGCGACGCGTATCTGCATCAGCAAAGACATCTAGCGAAATGACTTCATAACCACAAGCAACTGCTGCCTGCACATAGCCGCGTGCCGAGATTGCGGCAATGATAATTTTTTTAGGCACTTGCTAGGTTTTGCGCCATTTCAAACGCCGCCATAAACTCCAGATAACAAGGTTTATCGGCTGCCAGCATTTGCTTTAGCAAATTATACTGCGTGGTGTATTTCAAATTGCCAATTGCCAGCGCACCGATGCCTAACACTCCGGTTTTCGCTATTTCAATGCCGTCTGCCATCACACCCACGCCTTCTGCTCCCGTAGGCTCAACGGCGTTTACATCAGCAACAACTTTCAACAATCTGGAATGCGCGATCTGTGCCGCACTCAGCACCCTAACACCCGCAGCCGCCGTGCATAACGCAATATCTGCAGCATCCAGCACAGCTTGTTTTGCTGCTTCGCTGATACCGTCTGCGCAGTCAATATTGGTGCCGTAACGCTGATTATAGCTTTGCGCCTTATCGCGTGCTGCTTCCAAGCTGCTATGCGCAACCAACTCAACCTGTGCTCCCTGCCTGGCGGCAATTACTGCAACGCATCCGCCCACCGGACCAGTTCCTCCGAACACCGCCACTTTCTTACCTGCCAGGTTCGTTTGAAAATGCTTTTTAAGATGCAATTCGACTTTTGCCAACATCGCTGCTGCCGTAGTAAATGCACCTGAAGGATCTGCAAATGCAGAAATCTGAAATGGCGGAAACATAGCTTTCCTCGCAATTTCCAGCATATCCATAGTTAAATCGATATCGCGTCCGCCGATAAAAATTGCTTCGCGTTTAATACCTGAGGAGCTACGAGAAAAAATCGCGTCCTGCGTCAAACCTGCCACTTCGCTCAATTCAACACGCGTGTAAGGCATAATCTTATCGAACCCTGCGTCAAAAGCCATATTTACGTCGAATGGGCTTGCATTTTTTGCTGCTGTAATGAGATGTAATATTGAGACTTTTTCCATAAACTTAAATGCTCTTAAAAAGTTTGTACCGTTGCGCCACTATTATTAGCACGCGTGACTTGGTATGAAATATTGTTTAATTCCGCGAATTGCAACTGCAAAGCATTCAATATACTCACAGCGTCAGATTCGCTTTCAAACACGGCAAATCCTGTTGGCCCCCATGAGCTTTGCCCGAAACAAGCCACGCCTTTGCGCCCCAAGTGTTCCAGCACTGCGCCAACCTGAGCACTTGCATAACGACCACCCTGCGCTGGCGCAAAATAATCGCCTACATGCGATTGCAACTCTTGAATACTGTTACCAAAGGCAGTCAAATCCTGCTCTACCAAAGCCGGCATTGCCTGCATCAACACATGCCGACACAAATGTGCGGCCAGATTTTCAGAGAACACAGGCAACCGATTAAACGCTTCCAGTTCATTCTCACCATGTATTCCAGGCTGGCTAGTATCAAATATCAATAAAACTCGCCAATCTTCAGGAAAATCATAATGCGCCAACAAGGGTGGCACTTTCGATTTAATATCAAAGGAATTAGCTTTATTTGAAATCCGCCCACCATCAATCAACAGCCCGCCGTGGTCAAATGCTGCAATACCAATGCCTGAACGGCCACCACGTTCTGTTAGCTCAGCTATTTGTGCGGTGCTTAAGTTCATGTTATACACCCTGCTAACTGCTGTTCCGATAGCTAGCGCAATCTGCGTACCCGAACCCAAACCTGCATGTTCAGGAATGTTTTGCTTAATGCTAAGGTTAACGGCACCTTTCAGATTAAGTTTAGTAATCAGTTTTTTTGCAACACCTTCAGCACGCTCAGCTGCTGAACCCGTAACTAGCAGCCTTTCTGCTGGCATGGCTGACAATTCGAGACCCGGTGATAGCAAACTCAAACCTATGCTGCCAAATTTTCGGCCCAGGCCGCCATGCAAATCAAAAAAACCCATATGCAAACGCGCTGTAGTTTTAACTATAATTTTAGTGGGTATTAGAGCAGGCATAAATTTCATTCAATGTTTTTTTAGTTATTGATATTACGATGACCTATCGCTTCCTAATCAGCGTTACATTCTAGCTGACAGTGATCAATTTTTATATACAAAGCTCGAATGCTCACAAATTTTTAGTGCTAGCCACTCTTTTCAGGTGACAGCGCATGCATATTTAGGCAAAATGTAACTGCATTGTAAAAATTATTTTAATCCCTTGTTTGAACATCGAAGGAACTATCATGTCAGCCCACGTTATTCCATTTGAAAATCTACGAAACACCGACGTCCCTTCTGTCGGAGGCAAAAACGCTTCTTTAGGAGAAATGATTTCTCAGCTATCAGCCAAGGGCGTGCGTGTGCCAACGGGCTTTGCAACAACTGCCGATGCCTACCGAGAGTTTTTGGCACAAAATGGGTTAGACAAAAGGATTAATGATTTACTTGATAAGCTTAATGCAGACGACACGCAAGCGCTTGCAATATGCGGCAAGCAGATTCGCGAATGGATTATGGCCGCGCCTTTCCCGGCCGCGTTAGACAAAGCCATTGCTGAAAACTATGCCATTCTGACAGCCAAATCCGGCAACGGAGCGACTTTTGCTGTGCGCTCTTCTGCCACCGCAGAAGATTTGCCTGATGCTTCTTTCGCTGGCCAGCAAGAGTCTTTCCTGAATATTCAGGGCTTAGACAATATCAAGCACGCCATCCAGGAAGTATTTGCCTCACTTTATAACGACCGCGCGATTTCTTACCGCGTACACAAAGGTTTTGTGCATGCTGATGTTGCGTTGTCTGCAGGCGTGCAACAGATGGTGCGCAGCGACATTGGCTGTGCAGGTGTGATGTTCACAATCGACACTGAGTCAGGCTTCAAAGATGTCGTGTTTATTACATCTTCTTACGGTTTAGGTGAAACCGTTGTGCAGGGCGCCGTAAACCCGGATGAATTCTATGTGCACAAGCCAATGCTAGCACAGGGCAAACCAGCCATTGTGCGTCGCACCATCGGCTCAAAACTTATTAAAATGGTGTTTAGCGATGCTACACGTGCAGGCAAAAGCACTCACACAGTCGATGTTGATTCAGCAGATAGCGACCGCTACTCACTCTGTGATGCGGATGTTTTAGAGTTAGCCCGCTATGCCATGACGATTGAAGCACACTATGGATGCCCGATGGATATTGAATGGGGCAAAAACGGTGTGGATAACAAGCTGTACATTCTGCAGGCGCGGCCTGAAACGGTGAAATCACAGGAATCCGCAAATAACGTCACAGAGACTTTCACATTAAACAAACATAGTGAAAAACCATTGGTTATTGGTCGTGCAGTAACGCAAAAAGTAGGTGTTGGCCCAGTTCGTATTGTATTAGATCCGGCGCATATGCACGAGGTACAACCCGGTGATGTGCTGGTGGCTGATATGACTGACCCTAACTGGGAGCCGGTGATGAAGCGCGCTAGCGCGTTGGTGACCAATCGCGGTGGTCGCACCTGCCACGCCGCGATTATTGCACGTGAGCTCGGCATTCCAGCGATTGTGGGCGCAGTCAATGCAACGGACGTATTACGTGAGGGTGAAATCGTGACCGTTTCATGTGCTGAAGGTGAATCTGGATTTGTTTACCATGGTGCAATCGAATTTGATATAAGTACTCAGGCGCAATCCGCACTCGCGCCTGCGCCTTGCAAAATCATGATGAACGTTGGCAATCCGGACATGGCATTCGGTTTTGCCAAAACACCGAACGACGGTGTGGGTTTGGCTAGGCTGGAGTTTGTGATTAACAATATGGTCGGCATCCATCCAAAAGCCATTTTGAACGTCGATGCCATGCCGCACGCCATTCAAACAACCATCAAAAACCGCGCGCGCGGCTATTCAAGCCCGAAACAATTCTATATCGACAAAGTGGCTGAAGGCGTAGCGACAATTGCCGCTGCGTTCTATCCAAAACCTGTGATTGTACGTACATCTGACTTCAAATCGAACGAGTACAAAAAGCTGGTGGGCGGTGAGATTTACGAGCCGGATGAAGAAAACCCGATGATTGGCTTCCGTGGCGCGGCACGCTATATGGCGGAGGACTTTAAAGAGTGCTTTGCCATGGAATGTATAGCCATGAAAAAAGTGCGCGATGAAATGGGTTTAGTGAACGTTGAGCTTATGATTCCTTTTGTACGCACGCTTGATGAAGCAAAAGCTGTCACTGAAATTATGGCGGCCAATGGGCTCAAACGTGGCGAAAATGGCCTGCGCCTGATTATGATGTGCGAGATTCCATCAAATGCACTGATTGCTGAGCAATTCCTGCATTACTTTGATGGCTTTTCAATCGGCTCTAATGACCTTACTCAGCTGACTTTAGGTATGGACCGCGATTCAGGCATTCTGGCGGATGGATTCGATGAGCGCAATGATGCGGTCAAAGTATTGCTCAGAATGGCCATTCAAACTTGCAACCGCTTAGGCAAATATGTCGGCATCTGCGGCCAAGGCCCGTCAGACCATCCAGACTTTGCGGAATGGCTAGTCGCGGAAGGCATCAAGTCCATTTCTCTCAATCCAGATACTGTGGTAGCGACTTGGCAAAGGCTCACTAAAAAATAATAGGTAACTCATCATGATAAATCGTACCGTATTCTTCGTTTCAGACGGCACCGGCATTACTGCTGGCGCTCTGGGTAAGCTGCTTGAGCATTTTCCTGGCACCAACTTCACCCAGGTGCGCATGCCTTTTACTGATACGCTGGATAAAATCAAGCTGGCACAAGATGCCATCCAGCAAGCCGCAGAAGAAGACGGTGCGCGTCCGGTAGTGATTATGTCTCTAGGGAATATGGAGTTACGTAACTCCATCAAAAAATCTGACGCCTACTTTATCGATCTATTCAATACATTTATCGACCCTCTGGGTATAGAGCTTGATCAAAAACCATTAACCGGGGCTGGTATCGCACACAGCGTCATGGGCAGCAAATACAATGACCGCATGGATGCTGTTAACTTTACCTTGAACCATGATGACGGTATGACGAATTCTGGCTTAGAAGAAGCGCAGGTTATTTTAATCGGTGTTTCACGTTGCGGGAAAACGCCTACCAGTGTTTATCTTGCTATGCAGTTTGGTATCAAAGCAGCCAATTACCCTTTGATTCCAGAAGATTTTGAGCGTGGCAGCTTGCCGGCAGTGCTGCACAAACATGTCGACAAGATTTTTGGCCTCACGATCAAGCCGGAGCGTCTGCATGCTGTGCGCAATGAGCGCAGAGCAGGCAGCTTCTATGCTTCCTTAGAGAATTGCCGCAAAGAAATTGCCACTGCGGAAGGATTGATGCGTAATGCCGGTATTTCCTGGGCAGATTCCACCAGTCGCTCTGTCGAAGAGTTATCAGCCATTATTATGGAAAAGATCCGGCAGCCTGCTAAACAGGCAGCTTAAAGGCTATATCCATCAATCAAAAAAGCGCGCCTAAAATAAGCGCGCTTTTTTTCGTCCTGCGTACTATCAAATCCAGAATTAAATCAGCCAGTGGTGTATCAACCCGAACAGCGCAAAAATTCCAATCAGCTTAATAATATTCAGCTTAAATTTAAACAAAACAAACCCTGCCGCCAGCGTGGCAACCAGTGCGACCCAGTCAATACTTGCGAATATTTCATTAGAAGCCATGCCATTTGGCCAAAAAATATGCTGGGCAAAAAACACCGCTAGGCTGGCAATCACCCCTACTACTGCGGCAGTAATCGCAGTGAGTGACGCGGTAAACTTTAGATTGTCCTGCGTCGATTCAATCAGCGGCGCGCCAACAAATATAAAAATAAATGACGGCAAAAAAGTAAAGAATGTAACAATGCAAGCCGACATAACACCTGCTACAAGAGGATCTGTCAGCGGCGAATGCGTCCAGCCACCGACAAATCCCACAAATGCCACCACCATAATCAACGGGCCGGGCGTGGTTTCACCAAGCGCAAACCCATCCATCATTTGGGCTGGCGTAAGCCACGCGTAATACGTTACTGCTCCCTGAAAAACATATGGCAACACTGCATACGCACCACCAAAGGTAAGCAATGCAGCTTTAGTGAAAAACCACGCCATCTGCGTGAATGTCGCTTTCCAACCAAAGCAAAATACCAATAGCAGCATAGCGACCAGCCAAATGCCTATGCCAATCACCATAAATTTCACCAAACCTTTGATGTTAAATCGCGCATGTTCAGGTGTTGGTGTATCGTCATCAATGACTGCTTTTCCATATCTAATTTGAGTGAAAGAATGCCCACCGCCACCAGCAAACAAGGTTGGTCTAAAACGGTTGATCAAATAACCGCTGATAGCTGCTATGAGTACTATGAATGGAAACGGTAGTTTAAACATAGCAATCGCCACAAATGCTGCAATAGCGATGCCCCATAACGCCCTATTTATAAGGCTTCTAGAGCCTACTCTATATGCCGCGAACAGCACAATTGCAACCACGGCCGGTTTTACGCCGTACAGTATTCCCGCCACTGCAGGCGTATCGCCAAAACGCATGTAAACGTAGCTAAGAGCCATTAAAATCAGTAACGATGGCAATACAAACAAACCGCCCGCAATGATGCCGCCCCAAGTGCGGTGCATCAACCAGCCGATGTAAGTCGCTAACTGCTGCGCTTCTGGCCCGGGTAACACCATGCAATAATTCAGTGCATGCAAAAATCGCTTTTCAGAAATCCAGCGTTTCTTTTCGACCAAATCATGGTGCATGATAGCGATTTGCCCTGCAGGCCCGCCAAAGCTGATGAATCCTAGCTTCAGCCAATATCCAAAAGCTTGTTTAAGCGTAGGCGCTACAGGTGCCTGTTCCAGTGTTTCTTTCATGCAGCCCTTTGATAAATTAACACTATTCATCATATCGACAAACCAAAACAAAGATAAAAATTATGGCATGAATTAGCAAAATAAAATGTACAAAAACTTGGCACACTAAATGCTTAATCATAAATACTAGTGAATTACTAGTTTAGAGAAACAGAAAGGTCAGGTTTAATATGCCTAGCACAACTAAAACAAGTCCAGACAAAATTAAATTATTGGATCAAATGCTTGAAGATTTAGCAGGTGATGAGTTTGAAGAGTTCGACACGTCAGAAAAAGGCTCCAGCGCCAACTTCAAGCGCCATGATATTACAGAAGATCTTGATATTATTGATCTTATGCATTAACTGTTTGGCGGAGAGAGAGGGATTCGAACCCTCGACAGGGTTACCCCTGTGCCACCTTTCCAGGGTGGTGACTTAAACCGCTCATCCA
>Ga0209253_10000573_pt1 | contig 31769 bp, 32 predicted proteins | sample FrelakmetBRP12BR_FD_187145 | JGI IMG/M metagenome (GOLD analysis project Ga0209253, IMG submission 187145) | Freshwater lake sediment microbial communities from the University of Notre Dame, USA, for methane emissions studies - BRP12 BR (SPAdes)... | ecosystem: Environmental > Aquatic >... | reverse complement strand
CCGACATAATCTGCTAATTTGGGAGCAATGGCTTCTAGGGGGAAGAACGCTCCCGAAAATGTCATAAGCGGAATTAATATAATCCAAACTCCTCCTGCGGACACATCAGGTGTTTTAAATATCGCTGCAGCCACCAGGCTTAATGCATTCAAGAAGAAGGATGCAAGCAATACCGTAATCAATGTACCGAAAATCAATGACCAGATACTCGCAAACACGGGACGAAATCCAAATATCGCAAGCACTCCAATACCGATCAAAAACTGGGTTATTATGATGGTCGTATTTGATATAATATGTCCAAATAGCATATCGATAGCGCGCATACGTGAGGATTCCAATCGTTTCAATGTTCCTGATTTTTTCTCATCAGTGATTAAGATAGTAGCCATCGAGAGGAGAGACAACATTCCATACATTATATAACCTGGAGTGCCTGAAGTAAGCCACGATACAACCTGTCCGCTGATTGGGATATCCTCATAAGCTAAATCGACTGAACTCGGATTGTAATTAATTATTCCATCTAATAATGCGGTCATCGTTCCTTTAATGATCTGTTTAGCGGTGATGTCCGTGGAATCTCTGAAATAGAAATGAATATTGGGTTGAAATTTCGGAACACTGGAATCAATCTTGCGTGTCGATGACTCTATAATACTAGACTGTTCGGGAGTGTGTCCTTGCAGCATAATTGTTGCAATAGTATTTTTAATAATGTTATTTTGGATTTCTACGGTTTGTTCAGTGGTTCCATTTCGATAATATAACGTATAACTTGCATTTAGGGTGAGATCTAAGTTCTGCTCGAAATCATTCTCAAAAACGATTATATAATCGATGAGAAAATCCGGATCGCTGAAATTAGATACATATGAATTGAAATCTAGAGCAGTTATATTCGTTATATTTAGATAGGATGACGCTATCGTGATGAAAAAATCCACATCGTGCGTAAAATTAATGATATTTGCATCGACCGTGTGGTTATCATAGATCGCATATCTTTTCTGTGAACTTGTATTCAAGTACCCATGGAACCCCTCTTGAAACAGAATCACTGCATCTATTTGTTCATCTTCCAGATCTGCAATAGCGCTATCGTTTTCAGTGTAATACCGCATATGAAAGGCTTCAGTTTGTTCAATAATCGAATAGATTTCTGTGAGATTGTAATTTGCTTGATTGGAATAGGGAGATGATTCATCCATATTCACATAACCAATTGTGTATACATAGGTATCTGCACCCACGCGACCGCCAAACAGGAATCCCATTAAAGTATAGTAAAATACTGGTATAAGAATTATGAACAACCAAGATTTCTTATCCCGATAGATGGATTTCAAGTTTTTTACCGCAATATCCCAGAATCGAACCATGATCTTTCACCTCTTAATCCCGCAGGGATCTCCCCGTGAGTGTAATGAATACATTTTCCAGACTATTCGAACGAATTCCCATATCGATAATTCTTAACTCTAATTCTCCTAATTTATCAATGAGTTTATCGATATTTTGCAATCCTTCCCGAATGGAAATGCGCATAATATTTTCTTCTTCAAGCAGATAAGATTCCTTATAAACTTCGGTTTGCTGTATTACTCTCAATTTTTCTTCCAGAACTTGACGGGATGCTTCGAATTTCAATTCCACAAGGTCCCCTGAGGAATATTGCTGCTTTAAATCAAAGGGAGAATCTAGAGCTATAATTTTCCCATGATCAATAATTGCAACGTTATCGCTTAAAGCATCAGCCTCATCCATATAATGAGTGGTGAGGAAGATAGTTTTTCCTCGTTTCTTCAAGCCTTTGATGAAATCCCATACAAGATGACGCGTCTGAGGATCCAATCCCGCAGTAGGTTCGTCTAAAAACAACAATTCGGGATCATTTACTAACGCAATTATTAGATTTAATCGACGTTTCATTCCCCCACTTAGCTTGGACGCTTGAACTCGCCGTTTATCAGACAATCCGAGATTATCAATTAAATCATTTGCCCTTTCCCGTAATTCTGCAGCAGGCACATCATACATCTTTCCAAAAAACATTGCATTCTCTAATACGGTTAATTTTTCATAAAATACCAGATCTTGCGGACAGATTCCAATATATTTTCGAACTTCTTCCCGCTCTCGTTCTACATCATATCCAAAGATCTTGATTATGCCCTTGGTTATTCCTAGAGAAGTAGCAGCCATTTGAATAGTGGTTGTTTTTCCCGCTCCATTGGGACCGAGAAATGAGAATACTTCTCCCTTCTTGACTTGAAAAGAGATGTCATCCACTGCTAATACATTACCATCCGGATAAATTTTGGTGAGATGTTCGATATTCACTGCAATTCCATTTGTATTGTTCATACCTATCTTCACAAGCTGTCAGTTTAATATGTAATTATCTGCTTTTGATACTCTTTTTTACATTAAAAATCTGTGCATTCTGAAAATGAAATTAGACGAAATACGGTAAATCGATAGATTTTCGCTTAACCGGCTGAATTTCTTGGAGAATTTTCAAAACTCGCTCATCTTTTAGAAATATAGAAAAATTAAATGGTTTATGGGATGATTTGGATTTGTCTTTTTTTCCGTCTTCCTTCATTATCTATCACTGAAAGAAAAAAGGAATGAAACTACTAATGCATTGCAGAGACCAGTTCTTATCTGAATAATGGAGCAATTTAGAGTGGACGCCGTTCAAACTCATGAATCCATTTCGTAATGATTTCGGAATTAATGGAACGGCTGGGATCTAGTTCTCTCGTATACTTCCAGCTAATCACGGATGGATGGTTCCTATCCCGAAAGATCATTGTTTTTATCAGGGATTCCGCATGGGCATCAATCACCTTAAATTCATCCGCACTCTGGATCACGCAAAATCCCAGTGTGTCAGCTAAGTCTAAAATGATCGAATCTGGCAAATAATCAAATGAAAGAACAGAGTATTCCTCATTTTTCAATTGAGTAAGTTTGTAAATGAGATAGATTGTTGGTATAGCTGATCCGAATGTTTGTGAGGTATACTCGAGTCTCACACCCTTCCTGGGAAATTCCTGTCGATTTAGGATAAAATTGTTGCCTTCAGAGGAGAGCTCCCGAATCCCAATCCGCGTGAAATGTTCATCCACAAGGTGACTTGTCGAGTCAATAACTCGTGTTTCGACTTCATATAAATACGGAGTCTGAGGGGACCACAAGTGGGGAGATTCCAATACAAGTACCGTAGTCAAAAGTCGGGAATTTTTATTCTGGATATTAAATTCGCGAGATTGCGTGGAAATCACCGCTTTTTGATGCATAATAGCGAATTCAATTCGCCCCTTCCATTCCTGAGGAGTGTCGTTACGTAAAAAGGATTTTATTGTCAATTCCACTGACTTCGGAGTATTCTGGGATGTCCACTCAATGGATTGGAGGAAATGGTGGTCATCGATATACACCCAATCGCTAAATTCCAAAAACACACTCCGGTTGATCCCTGCGCTTTGGTTTGCATGCTTTGAGTCGGATGAATCCACTCGTAGTGCCAAAAAATGGGATTTTTCTGGTTCCAATCCGGTGAGTTCGTACTTAAAAGGAGAATACGCTCCCTTATGAGTCAGTAACTTTTTTCCATCAAGAAATAGATCGGTTCCGCCTTTACTATCTGCATGCACTCCTTCGAAATGAAGGAATATCTTCTTTTTCACTAGATCATTGGGGACCTTGAAAGTAGTAAAATACCATGCTATCCCATTGAAATCCTTCAGATCAGCGTGATAGGACTTCCAGCATCCTGGAACGATCCCCAGATGTAAGTTTTCCAGATATTGGAAATTCTCCTCCAAAAACCAATGCTGGGTCAGTCCAATGTCGTTAGGGTCTTTTTGGAAGTGCCAGATCCCATCCAACACCACTTTTGTTCGCATATATAAATGTGCGACGGTTAACTCTTATATGTTCTGATTCATGGAAATAGATATAATGACGTTCAGATCCTTTACTATGGGAGGATTCTTGGTGGATCTGGCAAAGGAGAGGAAAAAATGCGAAACGTAAAAATGTGAAACATAGAAATTTATTCGAAAGCGCACTGTATCACATGAGTGTTGAGATTGAGTGAGGAAGTAGAAGCTAGTGAAAAAAATCAGAAATTGTATATGCAAGAGCTAATGCATACGATATGGGCATGGTTGGTGATTATTTCTGGTGTAACTTTCCTAGGACTAATGGGGGTTAGTTTAGCAGTTAAAAACATCAGGTTTGTGATTCTGGGTTTTTCGATTCTTGTGTTAACGGTTTTTTTGTTTTTTGTTGGAACATATGATATTCGACAGAGGTACAAAAAACAGAATAACAAAGAAAAGAAACGAGATAAAAGGAATGAACATAGCTGGATTTATAAGTATCGAATAGGGGGTCCATTTTCCTAATTATCTTGTCGTCATTAGCCCTAAACTATCATTTGTGAACGGAATCAAAGGAAATTTTAAAAATATGATTATTTTATCACCGTAAGTAAAATATATGAATGGATGTATCAGTAGCTATTCCTATGGAAAAGGAATCTATTAGTTCTATAAATGTTCGAGCAGCTATTCCTCAAGATATCCCGTTTCTGCTTCAGTGTAGGGAATTAATGTTCCGTGATATGGGGTATAATCAAGAAGATCTCCTCAAACAAGTAATTCACGCATCTGAAGAATATATGAATTCCCACATATACAAACACGATTTTTTTGCATGGATTGCAGAATCTAAAAATGTCAAGTCCAAAAAAGAAGAGTTACTTGGCACGGGTGCTTTAATAATAGACCATCATATTCCTTCTCCAAGGAATCCGATGGGGTATTTAGGATATATTTTCAATCTGGCAGTATTACCCCATATCCGTCGTAAGGGAATTGCAACTAAAATTTTACATGTAATATTGGATTGGTGCGTAACTCGCAACATAGGAATAGTAACACTACATTCCTCAGAAATGGGATACTCTCTCTACCAAAAAATGGGATTTAAGTCGGATGAATATTATTTAACCTTGGATCCAAGAACTTATCAGCACTAATTTACCTGAAACTCCCCTATCTCAATTTCTGGCTATCTTTTTCCAGATATATCCCTTTACCTCATCTCAACAGATCAGAAATTTCGAGTATAGTTCGGGGAAACCAGTCGAAAAATCTCTTGTATCAAAAATTGGAGCAAATTTGGGGGAATAAGGCGGGGGTGGGTAAAAAATAAAAAGAGGGCCCCGACATAATGTTGGGGGGTTTATTTGAGGGAGAAAAATTTAGGGCGAAACTTTATTTTTAAGCCATAACGGCTTACAAAAATGACCCATCTACCCCACCATATTCCAATTATAACTTGTTTTTTGGGCTTATAAAACTGTTGCTTCTAAATTATTTTGTGGCATCCTCTCAAATTAACCTAATTAAACCCTACTTAAATATTATTTACTTTATCGATTTTTTTACTTTAATGTGCAAACAATTTATAGGGATGCGATATTGTTCCATACAAATGCACGATTCTGAAGACTTTTCCAAGGATCATAAAGAAGGAAATAAAAAAAATCGCAACAAAGTAGGGAATAAGGAGTTGGAAGTCGAAAAAGTCGATGAAATGGATCATGAACTCGAAAAACTCCGTCTGAAACGAATGGAATCCCTTTTACGGCAACAACAGGAAAAAACTCAGAAAATCTCCAATACTCCGACTCACGAGGACAAAATTCGGATGGTTTTGCAGGTAATCATGACTCCAGATGCCTATGAGTATTATTGTGGGATAGAACATAGGGATAAAGCGGTATTCCAGCGAATTCAGCAGATTATTCTTCCACCCGAAGTGATGCAACAGTTGGATCTCCTCATTGCGTATATGTCACGGGGAATGCTGCGCTCGAATATAATTGATATTATTCAAATACAGCAGCTAGAACGAAGAATCTTGGGAGTTGGGCCGAAAATTACGGTGAAAAAACGGGATGGAGACTCTACTGACCTGAATTCCTTTTTGAAAAATAACAAGTAATGACGAATAATCCCATTAACAGAACCTCACGAAAAAAACCTATAAAAAAACGAGCTCAACTTTATTGTTCCCTACCTTGAACGAAAACTATTACTTTTAGTGAATTCTCAAGCCATTCGGCTTTCACGGATTGCGGCATGAATGCAAAAGGTCGCTTGAACACTTCTTCAACGGGATTTGCGAATGAATTAATGCAATATAACCATAAAAATTTACAGATTTTCTCAGTGTTGGGGTTTTTGGGAAATTCCTTCGCATTGAGCGTGTCTTGGATGACCTTGATTTCCTCAGGCGAGAACACATAGCTAATTCCAATAACAACATCCAGACGGGAAGGTGTTGTCACTTTTTCGAGGGACATAGCCCGTTTACGAAAGGGAAATAATTCATTCAGATACCCCAAGAAAAAATCTTTAATATGATTTGCGATCAACCCGGAAATGTCATTATTTCGCATGTATCCCTTTTCTTCCCATACTGCTTGCATTTTCTCAATCGTTCGGGGGTAATTCTTGTATTTTGCTAGTGCATCTTGTTTCATAGTGCTAAGAAGTTGATTTTGGAGGGGAAGAAACTCACTTCTTCGACCTATACGGGTTACGAAATGCTCGAATCGAGATGACATGGAGATCACAGATTGGATGAGTGTAGTAAAAGAGGATTGGATTAATCCGATTAGACATAGGAATGAATCCTAACCTAAATGCATAGGGCAAGTATTACTTGACGATGATACGAATGGGACAATGATCTGACCCCATCACATCTTTCAAAATTGAGCTTCCTACGACGTGTGGGCGAAATTCTTTAGAAATTACAAAATAATCGATTCGCCAGCCAACATTTTTCTCCCGGGATCGCGTTCGGTATGACCACCACGTGTAGTGATCCGGTCCTTGCTCGAATTCCCGAAAGGTATCTATATACCCACAGTCTAAAAGTTCCGTGAATTTTGCTCTTTCCTCGTCCGTGAATCCTGCATTCTTACGGTTCTCATTTGGGTGCTTCAGATCAATTTCTTTATGTGCTACATTGAAGTCCCCACAAATTATGACAGATTTGTGCTTCCGAAGTCGGTCGAAATAAGCTAATGTCACGTCGTTGAATTCCATTTTCTCTTTAAGATTGACCAGTTCATCCCCCGCATTGGTAAAGTAGCAATTCACTAGATAAAATGTATCCAATTCCAGTGTGACAATTCTGCCTTGTTGGTCAATTTTCCGATGCCCAATTGTCTGCGAATCACTAATTGGTTTAAGACCGTCTTTTACATAGGTAATCACTCCTGCATGCCCGGTTTTTTCCTGAGACGAATTCCAATAATACTTTCTATATCCGGGAATGCCTAAGAGGTTTTTTTGGATGGTTTTTTCTGATACTTTTACTTCCTGAAAGCAATAGATATCTGCCTTCTCCTCAAGCATGAATTCTATTAAACCTGGTTCTTTTTTTGCCACAGCATTGATGCCGTTCACATTCCACGAAACGATTTTCATATCAAGAATTAGATTTCACTGAATAAAAAATCGGCTGTTGCACCATCTAGTTAAAAAAACGAACCTAAAAATGGAAAATGGGAAAGAAACCCAAAAATAGCATATTAACTTTTGAATTAACCAACAATTCTTTTGGTTAAAGTGATAAAGGCATCATCTACATTTGTATTACTTTTCGCAGAGGTTTCAATATACTCGGATCCTTGGCTTTCTGCATAAGCTCGGGCTTCATCTCGGTCGATAACCTCACCCACGTCCTCTAAAAGATCCAACTTGTTTCCAATTAAGACAAAGGGAATGTCACCAGCAAACTGTTTCACTTCTGCTCTCCAGTTCTTAATTTCATCCCATGTTGCAGCTCGACTCAAATCAAACACTAGCATTGCTCCTGCAGCGCCTTTATAAAAAGTTGATCGAATAAAGGAGAATCGTTCTTGACCCCCAATATCCCAAATACTGAGCGTGCAAATCTGATCGTTCGGTAATTCAACGTCTTTGGTGAGAATGTCGACCCCTACAGTGAGTTTATAGTCGGTTTGGAATTTAGACTTGATAAAACGCATAATTAGGCTTGTTTTACCAACACCAGCTGGCCCACAGAGCAGTACCTTTAACTTATAGCTACTTGTCATACTTTTTTTACACCAGTTAATCTCTGCTTATTATTTGGTTAGTCTTTACAGTTTATTATATTTATGTTGATTGTTGGTTAAATTTATTTGTTTAGATAATGGACGTTGTGTCCTTAAACAATGTTCTTATTTAATTAATTTTCTTGCCTACCCTAAATTGTTTTTCCACAATAAGTGCGTTATTCTCGTAGTTTCGGTAATACCTCTTCTACCACATATTTTTCAATCGCATCCAAGCGTTCTTCGATCCGTACCGAAAACATGGGATTTTTCAGAATTTGTTCCTCAACACGATAATTATTATCTCTTAGCTCGTAAGGGGTGGGTTCATCCATGTGTTTTTGCTCAAAAAAAGTAATCCATTCTTCGGGAATTGTATTTGGCAAAGTAACATCGAGCATCGATGCAAGAGCTAGAGTCCAACTGCGTGGAACTGCACTCATAAGATATCCACCTCCTCCCACAGCAATCCACTTCTTTTGTGTGGTATATTTTTCTACATATTCTTTAATAAGTTGGAATATTTTATAGTGTCCAGTTGTAGATAGGCCTAATTGCGTTAGTGGATCCGCAAAATATGTATCCACCCCAAGTTGTGTGACTAATACATCTGGGCGAAATGCTTTCATGATTTCTGGGATATGCCTTTTGAACATGCTGATATAGGCGGAATCATATGTCCCTGGATAAAGAGGGAAATTGATTGAGTATCCATAACCGGAATCTTTCCCCCGTTCTTCCATAAATCCCGTTCCTGGAAACAGCGTATAACCATCCTGATGAATAGAAAGGGTTAGTACATCCCGCTCTTCATAAAAAGCTTGTTGGACTCCATCTCCATGGTGGGCATCTATATCCAGATATAGAACCTTAAGGTCGGGATGATGGATACGTATTTTCTGAATTGCTACTGCCACATCATTAAAAATGCAAAATCCGTGAGCCATTCTACGCATTGCATGGTGTAATCCTCCCGCTATATTCAAGGCGGTGTTAATTTCATTATCTTCATCCATTACTAACTCAGCGGCAGCGATACTTGCTCCCACTGCTAGGCATGAGGCTTCAAACATCCCTCGAAAAACGGGATTATCCAGTGTACCTAATCCATAAGTCTCTCTTAAATTTTCCCCGATTATGCTTTGCGGATCATCGCTGAATTTTTTCACGGCATCCACATATTCCTTATCGTGTAAAAGATACAGATCCTCTCGGGTTGCCATTTTTGGAGCTTGAATTTCCAGTCGTGGATGCTGCAATAATCCATAAGATTCCATGAGTTTATAGGTTAGTTCTAAGCGAACGGGTTGAAGGGGATGGTGTTCACCGAAATTATACTTATAATAATCCTCAGTGAAGATAAAGCCTACTTTATCCATTTTTATCAGTTATTGTTGTATGTTTTTTAATCTTGTCTTAATACTTTACCGTAAAGGCAGTTCATGGTATATTTCTTCTAAGGAGGGAAATCTGGATAGTTTATAGTAGGGAAAATACATGCTGAATGCATACTCCTTTTGAAAGTCTTTTGCGGAAGCAATTTCGAAATATTCTACTCGGTGAGCAATATTATTGGCTAATTCTCTTAGGCGAGTACTTTTTAAGCATAATTGTGCTCCCAATCCTGCTGCATTTCCTATTTGAAAAATCCGACCTGATTCTATTTCAGGGAATAGACCAATAATTCGTGCATTTTCTTTATCTATATAATTTCCGAATGCTCCGGCTAAAAGCACCTGTTCAATTGTACGGGATGGTGAAGAATGGTTTTTGAGTAAATACGCTCCGGAAAGGAATGCTGCTTTTGCCAACTGGAATTGCCGGATATCGTTTTGTGATACGGTAATTTTAAAATTTTTCCGTAAATCGCTGAATTTGTCACCCTGAATTTCGGAATCATAAAGAGTATACGTCCAATTCCCTTTGTGCTTTTTTAAAACATGATCGGGTAAATAGTCTCTATTAAAGTTTCCGTTGCGTTTGAGCATTTTGCATTTAATCATCTCCGCAATCAAATCAATTAAACCGGATCCACAGTATCCAATGGGTTTTATGTTTCCTATAGTACTAACAGAAGAAATATATGTATCTGGGTCAATTTTCAGAGATTCTATTGCCCCTTCAGCAGCTCGCATGCCATAAGCTATATGCGCTCCCTCCAAAGCAGAACCCGCTGCACAAGAACCACATATTAATCCTTCTTTATTTCCTAACACCAGTTCTCCATTCGTACCGATGTCAATTAGTAAGCTAAATTTTTCATAGGTGTCAATTCGAGATGATACAATGCATCCTATGGTATCTGTACCCACAAATCCCGCAATTACAGGAGGTGAATAGATTCGTGCGTAAGGGGATGCTTGAATTCCCAATGATGATGCATCTACATAAATCGGTGCTTTAAATACGGGGACAAATGGAGTTACGGCTAATTGCTCAGTTGCGAGTCCATATAACATGTGATGCATTCCCGTATTTCCCACCACAACTAATTCCTTAACTTGATTGGCATGGATCTGTGCTTTGGTACAAACATCCGAAATGATCTGATTGAATGCAGAAATAATTAATTCCTGTGCTTTGGATTTTGCTTCATGGTGCTTAATATAGGTGATTCGTGTGATCAAATCCTCCCCAATAGTGACTTGGGGATTTAACATGGAGGAAATCGCTACAATATCGCTTGAACTGAGATTGATTAAATATCCTACAATTGTAGTAGTTCCCAAATCAATTGCTAAGCCGTACACATTTTTATGGTGTCCCGCTTCGATTTCTTGGATTTTAAGAGCAGCATTCTCAATCCAATAACTTAGACTAATTTCTCCTCTGTGAGAACGTAAGTGATTGGGTAAAATTTTTGTAAGGGCATATAGATCGTTGCCCATAGCCTTAAGGGAAACTCGGAACTGAGGAAGTACTTCTTTGATGGTCATCTCCAGTCGAGAAACATCGTCCAATGGATGGTCCAAATTAGGCATAGGTACTATTAAATGAATGAGCTTAATGACTGGATCAAAATCCTCCTTTGTTTCACCCTTGACTGAATTTAAATCACTATCAACTAATATTTTATTGCCACGGGAAAGTAATCCTTCCAAGAGTAAAATTCGTGCATTTCCTTGCACCTTACATTGACATGCGAGACGGATTCCTTGTGTCTGATCTTGTGTGGATAAAAATTTTCTTTCTGTGGCATTTATCAATGAAAAAACCTGTTTCGTATCCACACTGAGGATTTTGCATTTACCACAAGTTCCTTTACCACCGCATAAAGCTCCGATTGGGTGATTGAGCGCTACTAAAGCATCATACACGGTAGACCGGTCACGTATTTCAATACGTTTCGAAATAGGTTCTACAATTAAAATATGTTTCACTATTCTCCACTACGGTGATAATTCCTTCAATTCTCGAACGGCATTCATCATTTCTTCCATCAATAGGTCAGTATTCCCTAATTTAAGATGTATTGTATCAATTCGATGCTTCAAATCGATTAATATTCCATTGAAGTCATCCCGTGTTAAACAGACATCTTGATGATAGGTATCTTGGAATTGTTTAGCTATTTTTGGTTCAAATCCGTGTAATATTTCTTCAAGTTCCTTATACAATGAATAAATAATTGGGCGATACTGAAAATCCACTAAAATCGATATAGCACTGTCAAATGCTCCCCCTCTAACACCAGGAAATGGAATCTGAAATAAATACGAAATTCCTAGGCAATTATAACTCAAAAAGGGTTGAAAAAACAGAACCCGCTTTTTTGCTCCTTCAAGTTCATCGGTTAGATTCAACATGGTTTTCATAGCGATCTTGTATGCATCTTTATCATTTACGAAATGATCAATAACCATCCAATCCATCAACTCTGGACCTTTTTCGGTAGTAACCGTAAACACAATTGATTTAACGATCGATCCTAAAGAAGTATGGGGTTTTAATTTAAAATCTCGAGCGATTTTAAGAGAATATTGATCCCCGATTTCATCCATTAATTCGGTGATTATATGGGCATCGCTATCAGAAAGCAAAAACAGCAAAAATTGAGTAGTTAAACGATAAATATATAATTTAAATTTGTGTAAATAGGTTCCGGGTTTCAATTCTTTGCATATACGAGGCAAAAATTTAATTAATTGCAACAGATTCTCTTCCGAGATTGTACTTTTTATAATTGAGCCCGTATCTAAGACATATGCGTATTTCACATTTGGACTCAAACGCCCTTGCAACGTTCTCGTAAGCGAATCAATCGTATCCATAGATTTAAAAACCAACATTTAATTGAATTAGGGAATGAGTGTGTATCAATACCATTTTGATCTTTATAGATTTTATTTCTTATTGATTATTACATTAGATAATAGTGATAACTATTGGAATTTGATGAGGAAATACAAAAACGGAAAACTGATGTACGCGCACTGCAAGATAAAGCATTTCAGATGTTCCAACAAGCTAAAATTCTTGTCAATGACAATAAGAAGGAAGAAGCAATTGCTGTATATATAGAATTAATTGAGATTCTTAATCTGCTACGGTGGTCGAATGTATCCAAAAAAATACAAGAAGCTATTCAAGAACTTCGGCAAAGTATTTCGGAAGAAATTTCTCAACCTGTGATTAAAGAAGAACATGTTACCCAAGAACGAACTATCGAATCAGAACCAACTGCACCTCTTTTCCGTAGTCACACACAGAGTATAAAGGAATTTGAACTCTATAAACAGCAACAAGACACAATCCAAAAAAATGCATTTGCATTATTGGACTCTGGAGTTATTTATGCCAACAAAAAGGATTACGAACGCGCGATCGAAGAATATAATCAGGCGATAATCCTATTAAATTCTATTGGATGGCAATCATATACACCCCGAATTCTTGAGAAAGTAGAACAATGGGTGGAAAATCTAAAAAGTTACAATGCAGCGCTTCAGAAACCTCTAGAACCGCCTTATATAGAAACTCTCGATCAATTTCGCCATTCTAGGGAAGATTTGCATAAGGAGATTGAATCCCGAAAAGATTCTATTGAGGATTTCGATGAGCGCAAAAAAATACAGTATAATTACCTCATCCGGGCATCCCAACTCCTCTTGGAATGTGAAGCATCGGTCAAAAATCTTGATTATCCTTCTCTTTATTCAATTCTACAACAAGCAGTGCAAAATCTCATCAATGTGGGATGGCAAGAAGGTGTATCTCACTTAACAGAAATTATTTCAACTATAAAGGAAAACCAATTTCAGCACGAATTAATGGAACAACAAGAACAATTGGCATACATTGAAAAAATCCGTATAAGTGATGACATCCGGAAACACTTCAAAGAAAAAATTCATGAGATAGAGGACCAAAAAGGAAAACCATTTCATCGAAAAGAAGATCAGCCCACGCAGTCTAAAACTAAATCCTATGAACATCAAGTGTTTGACGTGATAACTGAGGCATCAGAATTAACAGGAACCGATGACGTATCTTCAAAACGAAAGATCGAACTCTATAAAGTTGTATATCATCTAGTGGAGCAATCGCACTGGTCTGAAGAAAAATTAAAAGTACAATCTATAATCGATATATTGAATAAGAATTTAGAGGTTCGCCGGCAAAGAATTCTCACATTAGACCAAAATACATCTTATGAGTTAGATTCTTTAAATTCATTTTCCAAACAGCTAAAAGAATACATTCAGCAGTTTGATCTTGAAAAAGAAGCCCAAAAAGTAAATTTTCTTAAATTGCAAGAACAGCAGCAATCCTTTCAATCTATTGAAAATATCGCATTTAAATTCATTGATAACGCAAACCAGTATGTAAAGAAACTGGAATATGATAGTGCAATCGAAGCCTACCAAGAAGCAATCAAAAAATTCAAAATTCTCCAATGGCTAGATCAAATTCCCTACATAGAAAACGAGATAGAAAAAACCATAAAACTAAAAACCCAGATAGCTTCTGATCAGAAATTAAAAAATCAGCTACAGGAACAGCAACAACAACACTTGCAAGCTCAAAAAAGAGCGGAAAATTTACAGAAAGAACACGAGCTCCAAGAACTACACGATATATCGAAAATGATCTCGGGAGTTGTGCAGCAAAAAGAATTCCAAAAGAAAAGCGAAAATAAATCCGAAGAAGAATATCGATTGAACGTTGAAAAACCCGAAGAAGACAGAAAAATTCGGGAATTTAAAACACTTATCCGAGAGGCTAGTAAGAAAAAGCCTTCAAATAAAGATTCAATGGAAGGGTAGTAACATATAGATAATACCATCTAATATATCGACATCTCAACCAATCTTTCTTGACTCACTAGAGATTTTTGTGATCTGAGATGATCGAGAACGGCTCAAAGTGTATCTTAATTGGAGAAGGAGGAGTCGGAAAATCCTCTTTACTGCGATTACTTCAAGGAGAGGAAATTCAGATACAGAGAATTCCGACAATAGGCGTAGATGTAGAGAAGATTGAATTCGAGGAATCATTATCAGTTATGGTCTGGGATTTCGGTGGTCAGAAACGCTTCCAATTTTTATGGGATGAGTGGATCAAAGGATCTGCCTTGACGGTTATTGTAACGGACTCTTCCGAAAAAAATGTATCTGAAACAAAAATAATGCTGGAAAAATATGGGAAAAAACTTGGTTCAGATATAATTGCAATTGCCAATAAGCAGGATTTGGTTGGAAGTTTGACCCCGGAAGAAGTGTCCAGACGATTAGGAGTTAAAACCTACGGCATGATAGCAATTAAGCGATCGAATATGGAGGCAATGCGGGATATTATTTTTTCCCAAACAAAAAAAGAATTGCCCCTAATAAAACCTGGAGCAGTAACAGCATAATAATATAAAGAAAATAATAGATTTTCTTTCTTTTTTCTATCTAGCAGAAATAGCCATACGTTCCATTTCTTCTTTCCGTTTTATGGCACGAGAATTTTGGTCATCATTTGCTGCATAGATGATTTCATTAGCGATGTATTCATCAATTGTTTTCAAAGAACTATAGGTTTGCCCTATTGCACCTTGTACTAGTAATCGGATTGCAAGATCTACGCGTCTTTGCGGAGAAATATCCACTGAGGTTTGGTAGGATATTCCACCAAGAGATATTTTAGTGGTTTCTTCTCTGGGAGCTGCATTAATGATCGCATTGATGAGAATTTGAAGAGGGTTTTCTCCTGTTTTTTGTTCAATAATGGTAAATGCATTTTGAATGATGCCTAAGATTTTTTGCTTCTTTCCAGCATTCCATGCGGAACCACGTCCCTTTATCCGTCGTCGCACCAATCCCGGAGCAAGCATTTTATTGATGAAGCGTTCTACAAAGGATACATGGATGGTTTTCCAAAACCGTTTATGTTCATGTTTTCCTCCGGAATGGGGAATAATTACGGGTGTAAGGTTGATGTATTTTTGCAGGCTTGGATCAGAGATTAGGAGATTATCGAATGACCACCGATTAAATAATTTGATTTCTGAACCCTTTTTAACGGGTTTTAATTCGCCTGATTCCTCATCCTCTTCGAGATCTACACTCTCTAAGGATTCCTGAAGCCTTTTATCCTCTACTTCTTCTTTCTCAACCTTTGCTTCTTCTATCTTCTCTTTAATTTCAGGTTCGCTATTTAAAAGTTCTTTTGCCTTTCTTCTTGCCATTATCCTATCTCTACCGCATTGGTTTTTCTATACGTTTATGAATAAGTTCATCCAATGATACACCGTTGACTTTAATTACTTTCCATCGAACTCCTGGAAGATCTCCATATGCCCGTCCTCTGGCTCCACCGATTCCCTCTACTACAACACTATCATGTTCTTCAATATAAGTTAATGAACCGTCCCCTGGGAGGAAAGCTGTGATTACCTTACCATTTTTCCGCAATTGGACGCGAATACATTTACGAATTGCACTATTTGGTTGTTTGCCCTCTCTTCCCACTTTTTCGAGTACTATCCCTTCAGCAGCTGGAGCTTTTTGTAGAGGATCACTTTTTTTATCTAATTGTAGGAATGCGCGTTTCCAATTTTTCTTATCGTTCCACCGCAGTTTCTTACGTTTTTTTACAAGAGTACGAGCACTATACATGCCTCGTGGAGATTTTGTACCTGGAATATTAATGCACCTATAATTTCATATTAAATCTTAATTACTAAACTCAGAATGAATTTTGCTAATAATAGATTCCATTTATTTTTTTCGGATCAGAAGGACATGGAAAATAGAATTTAAATTAGTTTATAACCAACATATCAATATCGTGGTGTCGTCGTAAAAGCACATTAGCTTTTTCGATGTTTCGACCATTCTTCCCGATAGCTAATCCTTTATCTTCTTGTCTCACCGTAACTTGTAAAACCTTTTTGTTGTCATTGCGTTTTTGTTCTATAATCTGTGTTATTTTAGCCGGATAAAGCAAATATCCCACAAACCGTTTTAAATCATCTGAGTACGCAATAATTTCAATGGTTTTTGATAGTTTTTCCTTTAACTTCTTGACATTGATGCCATTTTTACCCACTGCTTTTCCGAGATCTTGACGGTTAACCATAAAAATCACACGTTCTGTATCTTCCCCATCTGGCAAGATAACACAATCTAATGTGACAGCACCGGTAATTGAATCAAAAAGCCGGATTAATTCCATTTCTTCTCGTTGGAATTTAATAGATTTTCCAGTTCCCATATTCCCTCAAGTTCCATAAAACAAACTCAATGAATTCCATAAAAATTCTAATTTTCTTCTGAAATTACATCTAATATTGAAGAATCTCCGGGATTGATGATACCCATTGCGGCGATCATATGTGGTTTTCCAGCTGCCGTTCCTAATTCCCAACTCGAACTTGGATAATTATAGATCGGTATGCGATTTTTTTCCTTCGAGGAAATGATAGTCTCAATTCGCATCCTTAATTCTGCTGGGCAATTTTGAGCAAGAATAACGACCCGTAAATCATTAGTATTGATATATTTCATTAGATTCTTTGATCCAATGATTATTTTACCTGTTCTGACTGCAATGTTAACCTGCTTATTGATATCGAATTCCTTTTTCTTTGAAGTTCGTTTTCGACGCTTCATTTTCATATCCGCATCGGTACGTGCCCGTTTGGCCATGTTTCATCAAATCCTATCTAAAATTAGAGAATCTTCTTAATTCACATCTGTTTCTAATCAAAGATTTATTCAACATTATTTTGCATTATTTTTTAACTTTTTTCAAATTTGAATAATACGGATGATCGAGCAAGCGATCTACTTTAAAATCCCAATTGTATCCTCCAGCTATTCACTCGAGAATTTCTACGATTCGTTCTTTTTCCATAATTTGTGCGGATTTTTTGGGTAGTCGAACGATATCTTCCTTTTGGAAAGGTCCATAAATCACAAAATCAGCTCCCACCAACGAGGGTGCATCTTTTAAAATTCTAATATCGCAGTATTCCAATTTTTCAGAAGCTACAGATTCGGGTCCACACACCTCATCGGAATCCTCGTTTTTTTCATCTTCAATACAGGATTCAGCAATTGCGTTATGATATTGTTTGGTTTTCTGATATCCTTTAAATGCAGACAGTAAATTCCGAGAGAAATCTTGTTCCGACAGAGTTAAAAGGCTCTGGTCAATAACATCGATATTCTTGCATAATTCAATGATTTTTTCTTGCCGGATTGCTAAAAGATCGTTAAGGATATAATCGACATTTTTACTACTTTGTCTTTTCAATTCCCACATTATACTTCTTGTTTCCTCTGTTGCATCCGTTGGGGGTGCATGATGCTCGAGTTGATGGATTTCTTTTTGGAAACTAATGAATTTCTTTAATTTCTCCTCTGGAAGGGGCATGATTTGCACTGATGTGCATTCTACTTCCCAATTAAAAAGTAATTCTTCATAAATCGTATTAAATTCCTGCATATTCATCATATTCTCCTCCTATTATGATATTTCAGCCACTCCTTTGCAAATAAGAAACACTGCAACTGCTTCCGGCACAGAAATCTTCTCATTCTTTTTATACGGACCAAAAATCTGGTCTTTTATACGTATTTCCGGACAGATAGGTGTACTAATATTGATTCCCATATATGACTCTTCGTCCATGGAAAAAATAACTGGATCAGCTAAGGGATTGAAATTTACCATCTCATAGTAATTCAGGGGTTTCGCTACAAATCCCGTTTTCCCATGGATGGAACCTTGAACTCGAATTAAACGGTGCGTATCAATTGAGACAGGAATGTCAATATCGCATTTACTTGCCGCAATAAGAAAATTTTTTATTTTCTCCCAACTTGTTTTTGTTAAATCAAAATGGACCCAGAAGCGACTTTTGGTTGTTAATTGATGAATAAGCTTATTCCTTGCATCCGATTCAAATAGTATATGTTTCAATTTATTTTCTAAATAATACATACCATATGTCCTCTCAAAGGAATCAATGGAATCACACTTGGAAAGGATTTCTAAGAATTTTCGAGCTACCCTCCCTTTCCATCCTGGGTCGTCAATGGAAGTTCCTGTGAAATATCCATTCGAATCATTATAGATCAAACAATCCTTTGGATCGAAATTTGTGCCTGTGAGATAATCCACGATCTGGCGTCGTTCGTTTGAATTCATTTTCCGCAAAAATTCATCCTGCAGATGAATATGATACCCTCGATGACCTGAAAAATTCACCTTAACATGATCTTTTGTGAATCCAAAATCCGGAAGGAAATCTTCGACCAATCTTATAACCTCCTTCTTACTGGCTTCCAAACATAAATCACACAACCATTGTTGTTTTCTAATGGAACCCTCACATTTTGGGCATTTAGTAATAGTTTCTTTTGAAACATAGTCACATGTACTGCAAATGAAATAATCGTGTGTCTCTTGACAAGGCACTTGCATGTGGTCAGCGTCAATATCTACCACGAAATCGCACCCAAACCACCCTTTTTCAGTCATTATTTTGTTTGCTGGATCATAGTATAGAGCGGCACTGTGATACACATGCTGTGGTGGACCTGCTTTTAATTCCGAATAAAAAAGTTGAGCATTATTAAATCCGCGGTGCCGAATCATATAGATTTTATCCCAAAATAAAAATGCAAACTCCCGATATTGGATATCTGGAATTTGCGGAAAGGTTTTTACGAGTTCTTTATACATTAATGAAAATTTTTTTTGAATTTCTAAGGTGGTATCTGTCACTGCAATCACTTCAGATCGGTTTTACTTTCAAATTCCTTTTAATCTCCACATTTTTCCAAAACACATAATCTTTCGGGGATTTGATCGGCACTTTACCAACAACACCTTTTCTAAACACCCCCTCCGCGCAAATAACATCCCCATAATCCTTATCCATTGCTTTACATAGTTGGATACTTTTTAATTTCGCACAACTATACACGGAATATAATTTGCCTTTCCCTCCAATTCCTCGGGAAAATTCAACGTTATACCGGGCAATTTTCTCGTCAAAATCGGGTAGAGTTCGAAATACATCCACCGTGTCTTCTACGGTGTGATTAGTGTTAGCATAAAAAAAAGCGATATGGAGCCGTTCGCTATGGGCTAAATTAACCCCATTCGTAGCTTTGTTTAAAATAAACTTTATACATGGAGGATAAAGTGCGTATACCACGTTTTCGTACACATTGCTTGTTTCAAAATGGGGTGAAGAGATTTTTTTTTCCTCGATAAACTTGCTTATTACTTCAAGTACTGCTGAGACCGACTTAATTTTTAGGAGCATTTCCATGAGTTCTACGCTAGCTTTTTGATGATCAGGAATAATATGTTTCCTTACAATCTCTTGCAACAGTCGGGCAACATTATCCTTTAATAGATAAACACGTCCATTAATGACATTACGATTTATCAATTGATATGTTGAATCCATCAACATCGCTGCAACGGGCACATACTTGTGCACTTCTACCCAAAACGGAAACAAAACATTCCCAATTTCCAATTCTTTTTTTTCATAATGACAGTTAAAATCCATTTTCCTGCTAAGCATTTCCAGATTTTGAGGAGATTCACTTAAAAAACGTTGATGATACAGTTTGGATACCAAGTTAGCAACATAATTTTCAAGAATACGGTTATCAAATGCAGCAAGCAGAGTTTTTATCATGTAGAAAAGAATAACGTTAAGCTCATTATCCGTTAGATGAATCCCTGTTTCCTTTTTTTCGATGGCAAAGGAAAACACATCCACAAGTTTTTGATGCAAATCTGGATAGGTTTCAAAAAAATTGGTGAATCTTTTATTGTAGTAATGTATGGCTTCCTCCTGTTCCCCCCCTTCGCTATCTAGCGGAGGATCAAAGATCTCTCGTCCTCCTTCAAGCCATGGATATTTATACACTAATCCAAATGCATTATAATTTAACATATACCCAGCTAAGTGCGTTTATATGGAGTAAGAAATGGAATTGATAGATAAAAAGCATGAGAATACCAAAAACTAAACTCTAATATTCTTCCTCTTCATCTTCAATTCGAGGAGCAAGGAAATACTTTATAGTACTTGCTCCCATGATATTAAATGTAGCTTTCAAAGGTTGATCCGTGCTGACAGAGAGTTCCACTTTCGATACGTTCGGTACGGAACTTACTTTGAGCATATGATTGAGGAATTTTAGGGCAAAGGTTCCTTCTGCTTCATCCTTCATAATAAAATTTGTCATAAGTGAATCCTCTTTATCCAAAACACATTCGGTTTCCCCAACATTCCCCTCGGATCGAAAGATTAAAGCCTGATCAGTCATACTTACAATAGCAGTGTCGTTGTAAATATCCGCATCCTTTATGGCTTCCTCCAAATATCCAATGGGCAGGGTAACGCTATTATTATATGATATTTTTTCCAGTGATTCGGGTTTTATCGGGGGCATACTGATATCCTTTAAAGTAATGGAGAATTTCCGCATTTTTTTACCCTCGCTGCTTTGCATCAAAATAACTAATTTATTCGAATCCTCTGCAAACTGAAATATTATACTATCACTCCCCGAACTCCTTTTGAGAATTTTGACAAGATCTTCTATGTTCAATCCTAATTTTACTTCCTTATCGCACTTATAGGCATCAAAATCTTCCTTATCAAGTTTTAAGCTGATTAGACATACTCGTCCGGCATCTATAGATGTTAAGCTGATTCCGGAAGAATTAAACGTGATTTCTGTTTCATCAATTATTGCAGCTACAGCATCGAACACTCCTTGTATTGCACGGGGGTCATTCATGGTTAATTCAAACATCATTCTCTCCAATTTTCGGTACTTATTGTGTATAGAGCTATTTGTATGCAATTTAAAAAATTGCATTGTTAATATGTTAGTATTTTCTTTTTGGATGAATAAAAATGCTGAGTGTTCATCCTAAAATTCAGGTTTTTTTTAACTTTTTTTGGAACTGAAATTAATATGCTCTCCATCGATGATTACATTTAATACATCGATAAAATGTCGTCGGCGGTTCATCAGCTGATCGCGTTTGATGCTGGAAGTACTCCGCTATGTTATGACCGCATTTAGGACATAAGATAGAAGTAGTGGGATTCTCAATGTAATTCGTGTCTTCTAAAATCACGGTTTTTCTAATTAAATTTGCCTTTTGATGGGGCAAAGGCTGTTTCGATTCCCGATTATCAGTACTTAGCTGTTTATACCCACATTGACAAACAAGATAAATACCATCCTCTAGTTTATGTTTTCTAAGCATATTTTCGCAATTGGGGCAAAATTTTACCATTATTCTCACAAAATTAGGTTAACACATCAGAAATTTTTGTCAGTATTCGGCTTTTTCCCCCAGTGGGTTGCACCAGGATCTTTTGACATGTTTGACATTTTACCTCGGTAGAGGAACATCCAAAGACATTTTGGGTAGAACCGCAATTTAAGCAGACAATTTTTAAAAATCGGCTCTTTGGTTTAGGAACGAGTTCTTTTTGAATCATTTGCATTACCCTGCTATAATTTCATATTTCTTAACTTTTTGGGGTCGTCCATATTTCTTTAATCCGCAAACTGAGCATGTGAGAAGTGGTGTGGTTTTTTTGTTCACTTTAGCATTCTTATGGAATACTTCCTTAGGCTGGCCTCCATATCCTTTTTTCTTCCGATCATATCGTCTTTGACCCTGTGCCAAGGTTCGCTTTTTTCCTTTCTTATAAACTGATATGGTAAAATCCATATGCTTTTTGCAACGTGGACATAAACTCTTGGTTGTTTTCGGAACTTTCATTTCAAGCAGCTCAGTTACTTCTGTGATCTATTATATGAATGAAAAACTACTACTCTTGGTAAAATTAAAATTTTGTCATTTCAAGGAGTCTAATCTCTGCCTCCGGTTTTAATAATACCAGAATAATATCTAAGTGAAAGTTTTCAAATAGGGAAAATGATTCTTTCCTAAGAAAATGATCTCTCTGGAAGGCAAAGATATAATCAGTGCAAAACAGTTCTCTCGAGAAGAACTTGAGTATATCATCAATTGGGCTATAAAGATAGAACAGGATAAGGAAATTTACTCCAATTCTCTGAAAGGAACGATTATGGCTACCTTATTTTATGAACCTTCCACTAGAACCCGGTTATCCTTTGAAAGTGCTATGAGTCGTTTAGGAGGGTCAGTCATTGGATTTTCATCATCGTCTGTATCCTCTGCGCAAAAAGGTGAAACACTAGCGGATACAATACGAACTGTTTCCCAATATTCTGATTTAATTGTTTTACGCCACCCTAATGATGGAGCTGCAACTTTTGCTGCGCGTTGTTCGAATATTCCCGTTATTAATGCGGGAAGTGGAACTGGTGAACATCCTACCCAATCATTGTTGGATCTATTAACTATTCAGCAGGAATGTGGAAAAGTAGATGGACTAAATATCGGTCTTATTGGAGATCTCAAATTTGGAAGAACAGTGCACTCATTAGCCTATCTTTTGGCAAATTATGATGTTAATCTATATTTAATTAGTCCACCAAGTTTAAAAATGCAAAATCGGGTAATGGATTACCTCCAAGGAAAAGAAAACGTAAAAACGGTACAGACTACCAAATTTATTGAAACTCTTCCAAATTTGGATGTGATTTATATGACACGGGTCCAAAAGGAGCGATTTCCCGATCCCGAGGAATACGAATTAGTCAAAGATGTTTTCAAATTTGAAAAAGAGCTTCTACCCAAATTAAAACCGAATGCGAAGATAATGCATCCCCTACCACGAGTAAATGAGATTAGCCCCGATATTGATGATAATCCTCATGCTATCTATTTTAAGCAGACTTACTATGGTTTAATGCTGCGGAAAGCCTTAATTGGATTAATTATGGGCTCATTTAAATAGGTTTTTTATTCGCATTTTCTGTAATTTCCTTTGCACGAATTTCTAGAATCGACTCGATTCTATTCACATCCTTGGTTAAGGTTAATAAACTCAATAACCAAAGGATAGATCCTGGAATTCCGATTAGGATACAAACTATTGCGGTGAATTGAAAGTTATTCGAACTAATCACTAACAAAACTCCTGCAATAAGAGGTCCTAAACCGTTTCCAATTGTTTCTAAGAACTGATTCCATGAAGTTATTTTTCCTTGTGCTTCAGGGAGATTGATTATTTGCAGAATGGGAGACTGGTTGGTACCATACACCCCTTGAAGTGCTCGTTCAAAAAATAAAAGTGCACCTATTACCCAAAATTCTCTACGAGACATAAGAAATAAGAAATTTTTTCCCTGGTCGGCAGTTAAAACTGGCAATGGAACAAAAAACATCAAACTAAACATTCCTACTAAACCCAAGATAGAGAATGCGATAAGATATGATCGATTTTTGACATTTTTTTTTCCTAAGTAGTCAGATAATCGTGATAATGCGAGATTTCCTGCGAAAGCTCCTGGCAATGCAAATACAGTCATGAAAACACTTGTAGAAGATGCTGCAACATTCTTTTCCACTTGAAGATATGTTACAATCAAAAAAATCGTCATTCCTAGTGCTGCTCGTGTGAAAATTCCCTCAATTAAAGCAATAATATTGGTAGGGGAGAGCATAGTTTTTCGAAGTGTCTTTTTATTGATTTTATAATCATATATCGCAGTTTCATCCCTCAGAACTGATTCCAATTGCTCCATTCTACTCCCTCTTTTTGGCTCTTTGATAAAAAAAAACATAAATATAGCTCCGATACTAACTAATAATCCTATTCCCCAAAAGAATTCACGCCATTTATTTAATTGGAATAGGAATGTTGATAAAATCATACCAACCACTAAAAAAAATTGTTGAAGTGCCATGTCTATGCCAAAAAAACGACTCCGATGGGAAACTGCTACGTGATCGTTAATAAAGGAAGATAATAAAGGATACCGAGCTCCAAGGGCAAAACCAGCAACTCCTTGGCATATTAATAGGAGAATATAGGTAATATTACCCCGTCCTTCGGGAATAAACCCATTAATAAAATAACTTAATCCCAAAAAAAAAGTACTGAACACGAATAGATATCTACGAGAATATTTATCAGCGAAAATTCCGAATAAGATGCCTGAGAATGCTACTAACCACGTTTTCACGGTTATAATAGTACCCATTTCAAACGCATGAAAAATTCCATCCTTCCACATCATTTCTGATAAAAATGGCATGTTCACAACAATTGAAGAGAATGTGGTAGAAATCACTGCAGTAGAAAATAGTAAGGGCCACGTAGACAGGATTCCAGAGCTATCTTTATTGAACGTAGTATAGGAATTGGACTTATCCATATTCATCAATTAACTAGTTTTTTGCTGGGGATCTTGAAAAATTTGGCGGAAATGGTGTTCAAAAAATGGTCCTAAGTTATTATAAATAGCACAGAATTCTAACTACTATGGATAAAGAAAAACGAATACGAATTCTTCAGCAAATTTCAACGATTGTTGGGACCTGTTGGGTATTCCTGGGATTGATTGCAGGAATCTTATTTCCCATGATCTGGATGGCGCCCTTGTTGTTTTCTTCCTGGGCACTTTTTGCGAGTATTGGACACAATTCTTGGGCAAATAGTTATCTGATGATCGATTATAATGATCCTAGGGTTTATCTCACACTATATGTTGTTGAAGCTACTATATTTCTCTTGGGATTTGTTATCTTTATTCTTGGATTATCCTATTTGGTGAAAGGTAGATATCATAAAGAAATCCTGGTAACTCAAGGACCTTATCGATTTATTCGTCATCCCCAAAATCTCGGAATATTGCTGATGATTCTTCCGTTTGCTTTGTATATTCCACCTTTTTTATCGTTTTCCTATCACACTGATCCAGGTATTCGTTTGGGTGAAATCGTATCATGGATCTTGATGGTAGGTCTACTTGGTATCTCCTCACTCATAGAGGAAGCGGTACTTATCAAAAAAATTGGAGATATGTATTTGGAGTATCGGGCAAGAACAGGCTTATTTCTACCAAAAATCGGAAAAAAAACCAAAAAAAGAAAATTTTGCTTATGGAAATCCGTTCTGTTGATATTAGCTATCTATATTGTGATTGTTGCATTAATATTTGGATTGCAAAGGTTGCTTCTTGAGCTTGGCTTAGTGTATTGGAGTCGCACATTCTAGTTCTGGAATAATATTAACGGAACGAATAGTTCATTGTCAGATAATCCGCCATGTACTGCTTTTAATTGAATTCTTGTTTCTTTTAGCATTGTATCCGTGATTATATAATTTTCTTTCATTAGTAATATATAATCCGGAATTCGATATCTGAATCGAGGATGCGGTTCATAGAATCCGAATAATTCCATAGCGAGTAAGTCTCCCATTTTAAGTAAATCACAATAATTATTGAGTTTTTCCCTTATATATGACTCAAATTGCTCCCGATAGGGCGCTCGAACATAACAGAAGGCTGTTCTTCCTTCACCGCATAACGGAAGAGTTAAAGTCCCTTCTAGTTCTGGATGATCTCTCAAATTAATAATATGATCTTTAGAAACATCCACCAAACCATGGTCTGCTGTAATCATCACGACTATTTTTTCCTTAATTGCTTTAATTTTGGTAAAAAACTTGGATAATTCTGTAAAGATTTCAACAAAATGAGATTTTGCCTTATCAATGCCTTCCATATGACATTTAGTATCAATGCCTTCCCAATACTGCACAATAAACCTTTTTTGTGATTTTTCTTTTTGAAGTATAGAGTGTATTTGGTATAGGGAATCTGTAAAATCTGTGAATCCTACCACTTTAGCTCCCTTAGAAACAACAATGTCATAGGGCGAGCCTTTCAATTTCTCTGAAATAACGAAATAGGAATCCACAGAGGGAATACGTTCGAAAATGGATTGGATTTGTAGGATATCCTTAGCCTTTATAGTTTTAGTTGTGATATAATCATCATAATTTCGCCTTTTCAGTGGAGGAATGGTTGATATTAATCCTACCTCCTTTAGGTAGGTAAACCACGCAAGACATCCGTGATTTTTAGGCGCTAATCCAGTATATATTGTAGTCATTGCAGCTGCAGTAGTAGAGGGAAATACAGAAGTGATTTTCGAATGTAAATACTCCAAGATGGGAGAATCAACTAATTTAGCGTTTGTTTTAAAGAAATTATAACCCAATCCATCGAGTACAATCAACACTATGTTTTCTACTCCCTGCAATTGGGATACTGGGAGTTCCTTGAGCGGACTATATGGCGTTTTACCCCCAAAATAGTGTATTATGGAACTCATTAAATTTACTAGACTCCCATCTGTGTAATTCGGTAAATTTTGATTCATTAGTCTTAGGTTTTTATTCAGTCAAGATAAATGTAATCCATATTTTGACCATAGAGTGAAACATAAATGGATGACTTATCGATAGTGATTGTGGGTCAAGCGGGTCAGGGTATTCAAACTGTAGAGGAATTCATGGTAAGCATATTGAAAATTACTGGATACAACGTATTTGCTACTAAAGAATATATGAGTAGGGTACGCGGTGGGATGAACTCAACTGAGTTACGAATCGGTTCAGGAAAAAAGCGGGTTAGAGCTTACATCGAGCGAATTGATCTCTTGATTCCATTACATAAAAATGCAATTGAACATGTAAAACATCGGATATCTAAATTAAACACAGCGATCCTGATCGATCCCGATATGATCGATACGAAAAACTATACTGAATATAACTGCATCGAGGTCCCCTTCACAAAAATCCAGAAAAATATTGGATTGAAGTTCATAAACATGTTTGCCATTGGAGTTCTTTCTGGCATATTCAAGATTCCAAAAGAAACAGTGGAATTCTACCTCAAAATCAGATTTGAATTGAAAGGTGAGTCGGTTTTGTCGAAAAACTATAATGCACTCAATAAAGGATATGATGTTGGAGAAAAAGTTAAATACAATGTTCCCGAGATGGAAAAAAATACGAATGTAGCAAACGAAATTCTTCTCGATGGTTCACAAACAATGGGTCTAGGAGTGATTGCAGGAGGTTGTAACTTCATTTCCGCTTATCCTATGTCACCATCGACTGGGACACTTGTATTTGTCGCACAGCATTCGAAAGAATTTGGTATAGTGGTCGATCAAGCAGAAGATGAGATTGCTGCAATCAATAAAGCGATCGGAGCTTGGTACGCAGGTGCACGTGCAATTGCTTCTACCTCAGGTGGGGGATTTGCGTTAATGACTGAAGGATTATCATTAGCAGGAATGATCGAATCCCCTTTAGTCATTCATTTAGCTCAAAGACCGGGACCTGCAACAGGACTCCCCACACGAACTGCTCAAGCGGATTTAAACTTAGCTTTATATGCAGGTCATGGGGAATTCCATCGAATAATATTCGCACCAGGTTCGATTGAGCAGTTATTTCTCTTAGTACAAAAAGCGTTTAACATCGCCGACAAATACCAAATTCCAGTGTTTATCCTTACTGATCAATATCTAATTGACACCTCCTATAATGTTAGTTTGGATGAAATGTACATTGTGGGAGTGGACCATGCCTTCGTGAAAACCCAATCCGATTACAAGCGATATGCCTATACAGAAAATGGAATCTCTCCTAGGGGAATCCCGGGATTGGGATCGGGATTCGTCCGAGTAGATAGTGATGAACACGATGAATGGGGTCACATTACGGAAGATTTGAGGAATACGCGCGCAAAAATGATGGATAAACGTATACACAAAAAGGGAAACACCATTGCTCGATTGGAATCCCCTATTCCGTTAACACCTTTTGGTAGTACTGAATTTGATATTTTAATCGTATGTTGGGGTTCAAGCTTTCTAACTGTAAAGGAAGCTGTGGAGGATTTAAATCATCCAAAACTTGCGTGTGTGCATTTTTCGCAAGTTTATCCCCTTCCTAAAGAAACTACATCTCTGCTTGAGAAAGCAAATACAATTTTATTAATTGAAGGAAACAGTACCGGGCAGTTTGTTAAATTACTCAAACTTTACGCTAATATAGAAATCCCAACCAGTCAGCTCTATCTGAAATCCAATGGGGAACCTTTTTCGGTGGAAGAAGTAAAAAAATTCATTTCATTACACCTTAAAAAGAGAGGTAAAAAAGATTGAGCACAATATTTGATTATAATACTGAGGCGATTGCATGGTGCCCGGGGTGTGGAAATTTTCCATTACTTCGAATTTTGAAAGAAGCTCTTGTAGAGCTAGGTAAACAGCCAGAACGTACGGTATTTGTCTCAGGAATCGGTCAGGCAGCTAAATTGCCGCAATACATAAAAGGTCACATGTTCAATGGTCTGCACGGTCGTGGATTAGCCGTTGCGATGGCGATAAAAGCATCGAATCCCGAATTGACAGTGATTGTTAATTCTGGAGACGGATGCATTTTTGGAGAAGGAGGTAATCATCTCAACCAACAGATTCTGCGGAATCCTGATATTACTGTTATCGTTCATAATAATCAAATCTATGGATTAACAAAAGGACAAGCTTCTCCGACAAGTGGGAAAGGAATGGAGACTCCCGTGCAAGTATATGGAGTCACCAATGAAGCTTTCAATCCAATTGCCGTTGCGGTTGCTCTCGATGCTTCCTTTGTTTCTCGGGTATTTGTTGGGGATGCAAAAAAAACCAAAGAGGTGTTTAAAGCGGCTGTTTCCAATAAAGGTTTTTCATTGGTCGATGTTTTTTGCCCCTGTGTATCATTTAATAAACTAAACACCTACCAATGGTACGAACAGCATTCCTACAACCTGGATGAGCAGTATGATCCCACAGATAAAATCCAAGCATTCCAAAAAGCGATTGAAACTATTAAGTTTCCATTAGGTATTATCTACCGTAATCCACACAAGAAAACGTTCTGCGAATCAAATATTGCTTATGAGAAAGATAAACGTCCGTTATATCAGCGAAATTTAGATGTGGAAGCGTTAAGGAAACTAGTGGAATCAAAAAAGACACTTTAATTTTTTTAATAATGGATGGTAAAATTAAGGAATCCTTCTTCCTCATCTTCGGTGAATTCATGACTCACATGATCGACTTCAGCCCAAATTGGTCCCCGCTGAAGCCATTTCAATAATTCTAACAATTTCTCTTGTGTTCCTTCAGCAAGAACTTCTACTTTCCCATTATTTAAGTTTCTTACCCACCCCTTTACTCCTAGTCGGTTAGCTATGTCTGCTGTATTAGCCCGAAAGAAGACTCCTTGTACTTTACCTGATACCAATGCATGCATTTTCATGTCATTATACCTTTGCATCTATTAGAGTTCTTTTGTGTCGTGATTGATCTAGGTTTACCTAGGGATTTATCTAGGGAAAAATAAAGTAAATTTGCACTTTTAAACTCTTTGCCCACTTTCATATTCGTAAGTTTAGGTGTGTAAATTCTTATATCCATTAGTATATATTCCTATGTATGAATTTTTGGCAGAGATTGGTCTTAGCATTAATACAATCCCTTCTCGAATGGTTCCCCGTCAGTAGTGAAGGATTTATGGTGATGACAAGCATTAATGTATTTGGAGAAACGGATTTTTCAGCCATATTTCGTATTGCGTTATATTTCCATCTTGGAACGGCCATTGCAGTGTTTTTTAAATATCGTAAAGAATATATGGCTGCGATGTTGTTTCGGGATAAAAATCTACTTCGAATGCTGGTGGTCTCTCTTCTTGGTACCGCAGTAATTGCAATTCCACTGAAATTATTTTTGGAAGACATTTTTCTGGAATCAGCGGGATGGATTATTACTCTTCTCACGGGTGTTGCTCTTCTTGTCACAGGAACATTCTTGCAGTATGGTCTTTTTCGTTCTCAAAGTAATCTGAATATGGAAGATAGAAAAATATGGGATGAAATCGGAACAGGAGTGGTTCAAGGGTTTGCGATATTACCTGGAATTAGTCGTTCCGGAGTAACTTACACTTACTTATTAACTCGGGGGTTTAAGAAAGAAGATGCATTTAAGATGAGTTTTTTGATCTCGCTACCAGCGGTGCTAGCTGGAATTGCTTTTGATTTTCTATTTGAAATAATAATTGGGGGACAATCCCTCGGTCTTTCTTGGGATTATCTCCTATTGATGCCTATAGTCGCAGTAATCAGCTATTTCATGATGGATGCTTTATTATTGGTTGCACGAAAAATTCCTTTCCATTATGTGTGCCTTTTACTGGGCGGAGTCACAATATTGTTGGTTTTCATATTCTTCGCATTCACTTGATTTTATTTAAGAATCTTTCCCGTTTCCATATACCACAAATATAAATCAAGTTCAGCTAGACTGATACCTTGTATTTGAGCGATCTTTTCTAAAACTTGTTCTACTTCTTGATATCTCTTTTTTGTTAGAGTTTTCGGACGTTCGATGATTAAATGGGATACTAATAAATCCACAATATGAAAATCAATAATTGCACAATCATCAAAGCCGATATTGCGCAGAAAATGACTCGATTCCTTTAGTCCCAGTCCCTTTATATTCTCTGCAATCCAGTTTCGAAGTTTTTTTTGTTCAGTTTTAGGATAGGAATACAAAATTTCATGCAATTTCTTAATCCATTTTCTTGAATCATAGATATATTGTGCTCTTGTATTGGGAAATCGATATCCAACTTCTTTTAATCTAATTACCAACAAATCCTGAGGGAGAGTTATAAAATCCATTCCCAATTGATCCTGAATTTGGATCGCTCGTGTGGCACTAAAATTTGCAGTTAATATGCAAAAACACATTTCGATGAATAAATCATTTTCCTGATATCTATTAACATTCTTGAAATCCTGAATACGAGCATCTACTTCCATATAAATTTCAGAGTCCTTTAATTTCTTAATTTTCGAACACAAATCGCATGATGAGCATCCATAATCACATAATGCTTTTACTGAGATCGTCCACATTTTCTGGTTCAACCACAAAAAATCAAAAAAACTATATAATGCGTAATATGAAAACAATCAGATTATTTTTCATTATTATGAAAAATCGAACGTTTAGGTGTTTAGTGGTTAGAAATCATGGTTAAAAAAAAAAAAAAATATCCGGAAATCGATGAGCTCGTAGTAGCACAAATTGCTTCAATCGAACGTTTAGCAGTGTATGC